>OGQT01002148.1_pt1 | contig 14448 bp, 8 predicted proteins | sample 1553261 | NCBI WGS metagenome assembly OGQT01 (sample SAMEA2579992, study PRJEB22360) | human gut metagenome | biome: human gut; feature: human-associated habitat; material: faeces | place: Denmark | collected 2008/2010
TTATTGATAATAAATATGATCTTTTTGTTAATGCTACTGAAAAGAAAAATAATGATATTAATTTATATAGAGTTTCTTTAGTTAAAGATAATCCTAATATATATAATAATAATAATAAAACTCTTATTAAATTTACTGATGTTTTTTATAACAAAAATAATACTGGAATTATTAGTACAGGTCTTAACGGTGTTTATACTTATAGTGGCACTATTATATATGCTGATACAGGTGTTGTATTTAATGAAACAAATGGTATTGTAACTATGCAAAATGCTGAATATCAATATTATCCTACTACTGTTTCTCCTGAGCATAATGAAACTTATGAAAATGATAGACCATTTATGTGTTATTTACAAATGCCTGTTATTGATACAGTTTTTCATGAAAGTAAATGTTTTAAAAATGAACCTAAACCTCAATCTTATGTAACTAAACCTGCTTCTGAAAATGATAGTGCTCAATATAGAACAGGCTATATGGTTACACCAGCTAATTCTATTGATCTTTTTGAAAATAGACAAGGTAGTGCTGACCAATTTAATCCTAAAACTTATAGTAATTATAGAGAAGATATTAAAGATATTGATGTTTATAATAAAACTATTCGTAGAAGTAACGTTATTCAAGATGAATCAAGAGAAAATAGTTGGCGAAAATTTTCTTTAGAAGCATATAAAAATATTACTGAAAATAAAGGTATTATTACTAATTTAGTTGGAATTGGTAATTTAGTTTTAGCTCATACTGAACATAGTCTTTTTATGTTTGATTTAAATAATGAACTTAAAACTATTGACCAAAATATTCAACTTCATCAACCGGATGCTTTTGATGTTGCTTATAAAGAAATATTTACTTCTGAATTAGGTTATGGAGGTCTTCAAGATAAGCGAAGCGCTATTGTTGACCAATTTGGCTATATATTTTATAATAATGACGATAATAATATTTACAGATTTGATAATAATCAATTAGCTATTATTAGTAATGATATTGTAGAATGGCTTGTTAAAGCTAAACCTAATAATGTAAGATTTGCTAATGATATTAGAAATAATCGTTTACTTATTAAATTCGATTATGATATTTTTAGAAAAAATGAAGATAGTAGTACTTTTACTCAAAAACGTAATTTAGTTCTTAGTTATAATTATAAAACTCAAAATTTTATTTCTACTCATAGTTATTATTTTAGAGATGCTTATAATAGTAAAAATAGAGTTTATTTTATTAATGGTTTTCAAAGCGGTAATTTAGTATATGATACTATTTATAATTTTACTGAAGCATTTAATAATTATTGTACTTATGCTAATATTTATGGTTATGCTAATGCTGTTGAAGGATTTAATAATAGTTGTAAACTGTCTTTTATTATTAATGAAGGATATGACATTGTTAAGTTTTTAGAATATATTACTTATAAATTATATAAAGTAGATGAATCTGTAAGAGGCGATGTTCCATTCCCCGTAAAGAAATTAGATACTCCTTATGCTGGTCAAATACTTAGAGTTTATAATGACAATGTTAACACTAATGATATAAATATTACTGTTGATAACGAAAGCATTGATCCTAATGAACATAAAAATATTTTTGGTAATTATAAAAAACCTTATTGGGATTTAGGTAATTGGAATTTTAGTTATCTTAGAAATATGATTGGTAATGAAGAAGATCAATCTGCTACAGTTATGAGTAGACTTTATGGTAATTATTTTATTATTGAATTTGAATTTCTTATGCAAGATAGACGTATTGATTTTGAATCTCTTAATTATAAAATAAGTCGATTATGAAAAATAAAGTTGTTAAACGTAATAAAGCATTTTTAGGTAGTATTATAGGAGCTGTTGGTGGTATTATAGGTTCTGCTATTGGTGCTACTAAAAGAAGAAAAGCAGAAGAAAAAGCGTTTAAAATGCAACAAGAAGAACAATATAGACAAGATAGTTTAGCTGCTGCACAAGCTATGACTCAAAGTTATGCTAATCAAGATTATGTTGACGAATATAAAAAGAAAGTTATTTTAAAAAATGGTGGTAAAATGAAAATTAAAAAAACTAATTATACAGATAGAATTAATAATCAAAAGAAATATGCGTGCGGTGGTAGAAAGAAAGCTAATTTCGGTTCTACTATCGCAAATCAGTTTAGCGGTAATAATCTCAATGATACTGTTGGAGGAATTGCTTCTGGTATTGGTTCTGTAGCAAATGCTTTAATTAATTCTCCAAGTACTCCAAAAATGGTTAAAAAAGCTGATGGTTTTAATTATGAACAAAAAACTTCTCTTACTCCTAATAGTTATTCTTCTACTCAACCTGTTACTCAAAATGTTAATCAACAAGTTCCTAATAATAACCAATACTCCGATAGACTCGCTCAAATGAAATTGGGAGGCTGCAAAGGCAAGAAAAAGCGTAAATAACAGCTATTATTAGCTCTACATTGATTTCAATATGCTTTCTTATATAATTAATCAAGTTCAACATAAGATAACGTTATAAGGCTTTATATAACGTCAAAATATACAATATAACAGATTATGAGTAATAAAAGACTTAGACCTAATATAGTTCGTGGTGGTGTTGCTATACCTATTCCTAATAAAAAGAATTATTACTATATGAAAGGTAGAAAACATGAACAAGGTGGTATTGATATTGGCAAGAATCCTCGTACTGGTTTAGAAGTTGAAGATGGAGAAGTTATGCACATATCTCCTACTGAAGTTAAAGTGTTTAGTTCTGTTCCTTTTCTTAATGGTGAATCTCCTGCTGAAAAAGTTATAAAAGGAAATAATCCTAATAAAGTATTTAATGCTCAGGAAAGATATAAAGATGTTAATAATATTAACGATGATGGTACTAAGAATAATCGAAATAGAAAAAATAAAAGTAGATATGGTACTAAGAAAAATGATTTTGAAAAAATTAGAGAAATACAAAGTTTAGCAAATAATGTTTCTACTTTAGAAAATCCTATTATTAGTCCAGATTATACCCCTTATTATGATACCACTGAAGTTGGTAAATTAATTAATTATTCTGAAAATCCTGATAGTATAGGTTTTGATAAAGATACTCGAAGATGGTATGCTCCTAAAGGTAAAGGTCTCGATAAAGATAATTTTGGAATGGGAGTAGATAGATATACAGGAGGTAATATTAGTGATAAAATTAAAAAAGATTCTAAAGGAAGAGAATATATTACTGAAGAAGATGAAAGAGATTTAAGATTTAAAAGAATTAAAAGTGCAAATCAAAGTGCTATACGAAGAATAGATTTTATTCGTAAATCTTGTAATGATGAAGGTGATGTTACTGAAACTAAAGAAGCTTTACTTACTAATTTAATTTATAATAGAGGAAGTGGTAGAACTGCAAGAGAATATTTCAATCCTGAAGATAAAAAATATGTTCCTATGCAAAAAGCTATTCTTAGAGGTACTGATGATGAAGTTAGAGAAGAAATTAATAAAATATATAAAGAAGCTGGTTTAGCTAATAGAGATAGTTTAGTTAATAATTTTTATGAAAAAAGAAATAAAAAACGTATGGGTGGTTTAAGTCGTTCTAAAGATTATGGTTCTAAATCTAAACCTTATCCTAATGTTGGTAAAAAAGATTTTGCTGGTAAAAATAGAAGTTATCCTATTCCTACAAAAGCTGATGCTGTTGACGCGTTAAGACTTGCAGGACTTCATGGACGCAATGATATTAAAGCTAAAGTTTATTCTAAATATCCTGAACTTCGTAAACGTGCTAAAAATGGTGGTGTTTATACAGTTACAAGCAATGGTAAGACAAGTCTAAGAATGATTCCCTCTACGGGGAAACGAATAGAGTTCAGAATAGGTGGTACTAAAAAGACTGAAATTCCTATTACACTTGATCCTACATTTTATACTTTAGGTCTTGAAGATGAATTGGCTAATAAAATTAATCAACCAATTGTTAATTATCAATCCCCCGTAGAGAGAATCAAATATGATATTCTTGATACTAAAGGTAGATTTAATCCTATTACTGGTGTAGATTTAAATACTAAACGAGATTATGATAATCGTAATAATATTATGAAAAAACGAGGATATAATTCTTTAATTAGTGATGGTATTGGTATTGCTTCAAATATTGTTGGTAGTATTATAGGATATAATGCTAATAAGAAAGCATTAAAGAAAATGAAATATAATAAAGCTCCTGTTAATTTAATTCCTTCTAAACTTAAAACAAATATTAATATTAATCCTCAACTTGATGCTATTAGAGATCAACAACAAGCGTATGAACGACAAATTGATGCTAATACTGCAAGTTCAAGAGTTGCTTTAGGTAGAAAACAACTTAGTAGATTAAATACTATTAAATTACTTAATAATATTTATACTAATAAAGAAAATACTGAAACTGAATTAATTAATAAAGATAAACTTAATCAACAAGCTGTTGTTAATCAAAACATTACTAATTATAATACTTGGAAAGAAAAGAAAAATGCTTTTGAAAATGCTATTATTGAAAAACAATCTGAAAATACTATAGGATTGATTAATAGTATTAATGCTGGAGTACAAAATAGTATTGGTAATTTTGAAAAGAGATTAGCTGCTGAAAATAATATTAGAGCTATTGCTGCTGCAAATCCTAACGTTAATCCTATTATATTAAAAGCTCTTGGTGTAAGAGGTATAACAAATGACATGATAGAATCATGGTTGAGAGCATACGGAAATAAAAACAGTTAAAAACATAATTAATATGAAAGGTTTTAATTATATTAATACAGAATATGTTCCAACAGTAGATTTAAATACTTTAGGGAATACTTTTAATACTTTAGAGCAAGGACATAAAGAAGCTATTAAAACTGCTTCTAATCTTCAAGCTGAAATGGCTAAACTTGAACTTAATGAAGCTGAAAATGAATGGAGACAGCAAAAAATATCTGAAATACAACAAACTATAGATAATAATACTATATTTGGAAATTCTGCTGCTGCATTAGATGATATAATAGTTAAAGCTGGTAATTTAGCTTCTGACGCTGGAATGATTGGCAGACTTCAAGCTCAAAAAGATTATACAGAATTTAAAAATAAGATCATAAATGATAAGACTCTTCCAGAAGATTATAAAGAATATTATTTAGAAAATAATCCTTATTATTATAAAGATATTGTAGATGAAAAAACTGGAAAAGTAATTAGTGGAACAAAATGGAATCCTAATATTTCTCCAACCGCTGTTGTAGATTTATCTTCTTTAATTTCTAAAGGTTTACAATGGGCTGCAAGAGAATCTGGTAGTTATAATCAAGTTCGTTGGCTTGATAAAAACGGTAATCCTACTACTAATCCAAACGAAGTATTTGATGGAGAATATTATGATGATACTACTCATAGTTTTGAAAAACTTGATAGAAGTAAAATAGAAGCTGGTATTAGAGCGGCTATTGAATCTACTCCAGGTGCTAAAGAAAGTCTTCAACAAGATTACGATATTGCTCTTTGGAAACATAAAAAAGCTATAAATGCTACTAAAGGAAAATATAATATTGTGAGTGATGTTACTGACGATAATGGTATAACTCTTTCTCCTCAACAATATTTAAATAAAAGAATATCTCCTGCTTTATATGCTGCTGAATATTATAATACTACTCGTAAAACCACTTATGGAAACGGATTAAAAACTTATAAAGCTGCTGAACAAGCAGCAGAAACCGCTAAAAAGAATGCTGAACTTGACGATGAGTATATAAAATCATTAAATAGAACAAGTGATACTAAACCAATAACTATTAATTATAACATGACTGCTGAATTAATGGGTGAAAAACAAAATATTCAGAATGAATTATACAATCTATTTAAAAATGCAGTTGGTAGAGATGTTAATATTGATATGACTAATGCAAGTACAGATGGTTGGAAAAATACTTTAACAAGAGCATATTTAACTATTAAAAAGAATGGTGCTACAGAACAACAACTTAGAGATTTTAAAGTTAAAACTAACGAACTTATTAGAAAATATGATGAAATTACAATCAATTATGCTAGTCTAACTAAAGATTTAAAAGAAGATGATAAATATTTAGTAGATTATGTTAGTAGAATGAAAAATGGAGGTAGTTTTAACAAAGATAATCCGTATGATCAAAAGCTATTAAAAGATATTCAAGCTGAATTTGGAGATAAAGGTCAATATTATGATGTTAGTTTTAACAATATAGATGAATATAATCGAGCTATTCAAATTTTAAATTCTAATAATGAAAATGGTTTTCTTGGTTTAGGTTTTAATACAGGAAGAAAAGAAATTGATGGAAAAAGTGTTAACTATATTAGATTGCCAAAAGAATATTATCAAAATATGTTACTTTTATCTAATACTGTTAATGCTGCTGTTAAAGGAAATATAGATAATATTACTGTACAAGTATTAGACTCTGAATATAATCCTATAATTCCTAAATCACAACAAGATAATAGCTATGTAACATCTCCATATAATAGTACAAGTCAGATTTACGATTTTGAAAGTAATTATTCTCATAAATATTTATATAATGTATATAGAAAAGCTGCTGATAAAAAATTTCTTAATTATTCTAACGATTTTATTAAACAACAAGACAAATTAAATACTGTAATAGATAATTATCAAGAAATTACTATCGGCCATCAATCTCTCCCCGGTGAAACAAATTATCAACAATTACTTCTACATCAACTTAATACTAATCAAATTGATAATACTGAGTATAATCTTAGACTTAAAATAGACCAAGAAGAACTAAGAAGAAAAATTATGTCTCATGGATTTGGAAATACTAAAATGTTTACTGTAGAAGACGATGATGGTTATGGTACTTTTAAAGAAGTTACAAATACTAAAAATAGAGAAGATGAAGGTAATAAAATAATATCAGCTGTTGGAAATGGTAAAGCTGTATTTAATTCTGCACATAATCCTTTTTTTGGTAGTGGTACTAATATAACAATCTATCCTAAATTAGATAGTAACGGTAATCCAACTGGTATTCCAAAAACTTATTTTATTCCCGGATTAGTTAATGATGAAGCACAAGAAGCATTTGAAAATAATCCGTATACTAAGGCTTCAGATCATGTTGCTAAAATGGACGTTTATGGAATGACAACTAATCTTAGTGAAAGTGGTGATACTCCTACATTAGGTGCTCAACAATTAATAGCTAATGGTGGTAATTTATTTACTTATAAAAATGGAAATATAGAAGTTAATATTGATAGAAAAGCAGCTGTAGATATTTATGACACAATGAATGAATATATAGATATTCAAAATAATTTCACACAAGGAAATTTACAACTATATAATGAAAATGCTGTTGAAAGATTAAATGGGCGTATTTTTGAAATTGCAAAAACTATAACAAATTCTATTGGAAGACCTGATTTATTAGAACGTTATTATAGTGTTTTAAGTAAAGATTTAGGAAGTAAATTAAACATATAAGATATGAGTAAAGTTATTGATTTTATAAATAATGGAGAATTAGTAAGAAATCCTAAATATAATCCTAAAACTAAAAAGGGGGCCAAAGAGTCCCCTTATCTTGTTTCTAATACAATGAGTGATGATTTTGCTGAAGATGTTAATAGAATGGCTAATAAACTTCGATATACTTCACAATATAGTCCTCGTGAAATAGAAAAGTTTGAAGAACAAGATATTACTGTTAATAATATTGATTCTGAAGAAAGTTTAAAACGTCAACGTGCAGAAAATCAATCTGCTTTTGAACAACTTGGTAATATGATAATACAAGGAGTTGCTAATGAAGCCGTTCTTGGTTCGTTTCTTTCTCTTAGTAATATAATAGATGCTGTAGGACAAGTTTTTACAGAAGATAACGATTATACTAATCCAGTAAGTGAATATATCGAAGGTATTCAAAATACTATTAGAGATGAATTTGAGATTTATCAAAAGGATCCAAATGCTACTTTTGCATTTGGAGATTTTGGTTGGTGGGCTAATAATGGAGTAAGTGCTTTTAGTACTTTATCTATGATGTTACCTACTCTTGGTATCACTAAAGCTATTGGTACATTAGGAAAAATTCGTAAAGTAAGAAGAGCATATAATGCTTCTACGCGAGGTTTGGCTAAACTTACACATAAAGCTATAAAAGGAGTTGGTATTAAAGCTCCTTCAGTTGCTCGTCTTGATAGTTCTGTTAAATATATTAATAATTTAACTACTAATGCTGTTCTTTCTCGTACTATGGAAAATTATATGGAAGCAAGAGGTGTTTGGACAGAAAGTTATGAACTTACTAAACAAGAACTTGAAGGATATAATGACCAACAATGGAAAGACTTCTTTGCAAGAAATCCTGAACTAAATGGTAAAACTATTGATCAAATAGCAAGATACATAGCTGGAGAATCTGCAGATAAAACATTTGTAAACGATTATGCTATGCTTGGTCAAGATATTGTAGAATTTAGAGGTGTTGGCCAGTTATTTGGTAAAATTGGTAAAAAATTACCTACTTCAAGAGTTAGACGTTCTAATAAACAAGCAATTGAAGCTCTTCGTAAAAAAGCTGATACAAACGTATCTGGACAAACTTCTACCTCAACTGTTCCTAAAACAAGTTTTTGGAAAAATAGAACAGATGAATTTAAAGAAGCTATTAAACATCCTCTTAATACTATTGGTACTTTACAACTTACTGAAGGTTTAGAAGAAGCATATCAAGGTATTCAAACTGAAAAAGGTAAAGAAGTTGCTAAAATGTATTTAGATCCTAATTATATTCCTCGTACAATTGAAAGTTATATTACCGATGATAAAATATGGGAACAAGCATTTTGGGGTGCTGTTGGAGGCATGGTTTTTCAAGGAGCTGGTAAAGGACTTTCTGCTCTTCAACGACAAATTAAAGCTAAAAAATTAAAAGGCAAAGAATCTGATGCTAATATTCTTAATACTCTTACTGCTGAAGAAAAAATAATGAATAAAGAAATTCAAGACCGTGCTGCTTTAAATAAAGATGTTGTTGATAAACTTACCATGTTAAACGATTATATTTCTCCAGACGATTATGTTGAAGATCCTCTTACTGAAGAAAGACTTCAAGATGAAGGAGTTGATGTTCATAGAAAACTTACTCCAGAAGAAGCTGAAATTAAAAAACAACAAGTTATTGATGATTATTTTACTAATTTAGCTATTAATGCTTATGAAGCAGGTACTTATGATTTATTAAAAGAATATATTACAAGTCCTGAATTTAAAGAATATTTTAGAGAAGCTGGTGTTCAACTTACTAAATCTGAAGAAGATTTTACTAATCAAGCTTTTGCTAAAATGGATAAAGTTAGAGATATATATGCTGAAAATCTCTATAACGTACTATATAATAGTGAAATAGAAAGTGAATATACTGCTAAAATTGTCGCAAGAGAATTTACGAGAGAACAATTAGAAATTGAATCTTTTGGGGATAGAATTAATACTATACAAAATGAAATAAATAAAAATAATGTTGATATAAGTTCAGTAGATAAATATAGAAGACAAGCTATTGATAAACATGTTTCTAAATTATTAAATGAAATTAATCAAGCTCAAGAAGAAGTTAATAACAATCCAGATATTTCTGAACAAGCTAAAAATCAATATAATAAAATTTATAATGATACCAGCAGTGATTCAGATGAAAGTATTGCCATACTGACAAGGACGAATGCTGAAGCCTCTGAATTTACGCATAAGCTTCAAAAACATGGTCTTAATATATTGTACTGTGGGAATCAATCGGATTTTTTTGATAAGTGGGTTGTGAAGGATGTTATTGCATATTTACGGATATCGGTGGGAGATTACAGGAGACAGAACTTTATAAGAATAATTAACAAACCGCAAAGATATATAAGCAGGATGTATTTTACTGATGAAAATACCGGTTTTAACACGCTTGAAGATAATATCAGATGCAGAGGCAGCAAAGAAAATCTTGAAGAGATTATAAAGCTTCAATGCCATGTTAAGAACATGAATACAATGATACCGTTTGCAGCAGTTAATTATGTGAGAAAGGTAGTCGGTTATGATAGATATTTACATGAATATGCAAGCGAACGTGGTACAGATGTAAAGATATTTCTTGATATTATTGAGAAATTGCAAAACATTTCAAAGAGTTTTGATAATTTAAAGCAGTTCATAGAATATGTTGATAATGTATCGGAAGATAATGTCAATGATGCAGATGGTCTTGGAAAAGCTGATGAATCAAAGACACATTTATGCAGTGTATCTACGATGCACAGGGCAAAAGGACTCGAATTTGATACCGTTATAATAGTGAGTGCCAATGAGAAAAATATACCATATTGCAAGGCTGTGTCTTTAGAGCAGCTTGAAGAGGAACGCAGGCTTTTTTATGTTGCACTGACAAGAGCAAAAAAGAAACTTATTATATGTTCGGTGCAAAAGCAGTATAACAGGAAAATGCAGTCCTCACGTTTTATAAGAGAACTGCATCTTTAAATTGATTTTTGTGGGATTATTCTTCGTTTTCGGCATCTTCTTCGGCATATAGTTCTTCGTATTCCATAGCATCAAGTTCTTCGTCAAATGCGTCAGCAACAGTTTCGTATTCTTCATCTGATTCGATGTTTTCAAGAACCGGTTCACCATTGTCTTTTTCTGTATATCTGTAAAGATATACTTCATCGTTGCTGGCAGCTTCACCTTCAAGAGGAAGAAGTGCTATATAGTTATTATCTCCGGCAGGAAATATTCTTACTATGGCACATTCACATTCTGTGCCATCATCTAAAGATAATGTAACAGTAGAATATTCATTTGCATTGTTATCAGCCATTACTAACCTCCATATAAATAGTTTTTCTTAATAAAACTTTAGCAGAATAATTGTATTATTGCAATATGAGTTAACAAAACTTAATGAAATTTCAAAAAAACTTGCATATGTGATGAAAAAGGTGTATATTAATTACAAGATTAAGAGAGTCAAAGGAGACAATTTTGGAATGTTTTTCCAGAATTGTCTTTTTTCTCTTTAGAGGGAAAATATATGAAAGTTGGGAATGTGTTATGGATAAGATTGATAAGAAACTGATTACATTGTTACAGCAGGATGCAAGAATGCCTTTGAAGGCACTGGCAGAGAATGTTTTTTTGTCATCTCCGGCAGTATCTGCAAGAATTGAAAGGCTTGAAAAAGAGCAGATTATAGAGGGATATGAGGTCAAAGTCAACCAGTTAAAACTTGGATATCATATTACAGCTTTTATAAATCTTGAAGTTGCACCTGTCCAGAAACCGGATTTCTATCCATTCATCAAGTCGTGTCATAATGTTGTAGAATGTAACTGCGTTACAGGAAATTATTCAATGTTACTTAAAGTTGTATTTCCTAGTACAATGGAGCTTGATACATTTATAGGACAACTCCAGAAGTTTGGAAGAACGAGTACACAGATTGTGTTTTCAACACCGGTTGAACCAAGAGGAATAGATGTCAATGTAGAACTTCCTGTTAATGATTAATTATGTATTTAAATGACATTTTAATATTAAAAAAGTATAAAATAGCACTGATACGTTGTTTGTCAGTGCTGTTTTTGTTATTATATATAAAGTTAAATGAAAAGGTTTTGGAAAAACAAGGAGGACAAATCCTCTCCTCATCAAGGGATTCGGATTTTTCCTTCGGAAAAACAAGGAGGATATAGATGGAATTTCAGAGTAAAGCAGTACAGATGAAAGAAAACGTAAGTAAAGTTATTGTTGGAAAGGGAAATGTTACAGATTTAATTCTTACAGCATTGATTGCAGGAGGACATGTTCTCCTTGAGGATGTTCCGGGAACAGGTAAGACTATGATTGCAAAGTCATTTGCAAAATCAATAGATGCTGAATTTGCAAGAATTCAGTTTACACCTGATTTGCTTCCGTCAGATATTACCGGTATTAATTATTATAATCAGAAGCAGGGTGAATTTGTTTTCAGAAAAGGGCCGGTATTTTCTAATATTCTTCTTGCTGATGAGATTAACAGGGCTACTCCACGTACACAGTCAGCCTTGCTTGAATGTATGGAAGAACATCAGGTGACGGTAGATGGTGAAACAAGAAAACTTGGATTTCCATTTATCGTAATTGCAACACAGAATCCGATAGAAACAGCAGGAACATATCAGCTTCCGGAAGCACAGCTTGACAGATTTTTGTTACAGATTTCAATGGGTTATCCTAAGCAGAATGAAGAACTTGAAATTATAAAAAGATTTATGACAGATAGTCCGCTTGAGAGCCTGTCAGCAGTATGTAATGCAGATGACGTAAAAGGCATGGTTAAAGAAGCAGAAGGCGTGCATGTTGATGAGGCGATTATGAATTATATTGTTGATATTGCTGATAAGACAAGAAATAATATAAATATTGCGATTGGTGTAAGCACAAGGGGCGTTATTAATATGGTGAAAGCTGTAAAAGCATATGCATATATCAACGGAAGAAATTATGTAGTTCCTGAAGATGTATATAATCTTGCAATTCCTGTATTTGCTCACAGAATTTTACTTTCTCGAGGAATATCAGACTCAGCACACAGAGAAGATGTTATGAGGGAAGTTATCGGACAGTGCAAAGTGCCTACAGAAGACTGGAGCAAATAAAGAAGGATTGGAGACAGAACTGTTCGATGTGTTTTCCGCCTGTCCGTCAGGGGTGCTGCTGGGTGCCGGTGCCGTGTATATGGTACTCAGAAAAATATATGCTGCATTATGGTATAAAAATCTTACAGTCAGAATTGATTTTTCAAAGAAAAATGCAGTCTGTGGCGAAACCATAGAACTTATAGAGACAGTTACAAATAAAAAGAGACTTCCGCTTCCGTATATTAATCTTAAATTTCAGGTAAATCGTGCGTTCAGATTTGAAGATGGCGAAGAAAATTCTGTGGTTTCTGATAATACTTACAGAAATGATATTTTTTCACTGATGATGTATCAGAAAGTGACAAGAAAGATACCGATTAAGTGTACTAAAAGAGGTATTTATTCAATTGGGCGTGCAGATATGGTTTCATCGGGGCTGTTTATGAACGATATCAATCTCGTTGGAACAAACCAGAATGCTAATATTGTAGTTTTTCCAAAACAGATTAATCCTGAACTGACTGATATAACATTTTCAAAAATAATGGGTGCGGTTGAAAAGAATACTTATCTAAATCCTGATATTTTTGAGTTTCGTGGAATTAGGGAATATGATACACATGATACTATGAATATGATTAACTGGAAAGCATCTGCGAGAACAGGGCAGCTTATGGTCAACCAGTATAAGGAGACAATGTGCCAGTCAGTATGTATTCTTGCCAATGTTGAACCGGAAGGAATGTTAAAACAGGAACTTTTGTCAGAGATAACAATCTCGATGGCTTCAGGACTCGCACAGTATCTTATATCACAAAAAATCAATGTTTCACTTATTTCAAATGGTGTAGAAACTGATGGTGAAAAAACAGATTTTCTTGAAGTTGAAGAGGGGGGTGGATTATCACACCTCAATGAGATTAATACAGTTCTTGCAGGGATTGATCTGTCAAAAAATGCAAACAGATTTACAGATATTCTTGAAGAACTGACAGACAGAACTCACAATAAACATGAATATGGAATGTCAGAAATGGCTGATACTCTTTATATTATGATATCACAGAATAGAAGAAAAGATTTGCAGAAATCATTTGACATGCTTACTGGAAATAACAGGCAGTGTGTCTGGATTGCACCATATTACGGTGAGCCGGGTGAAAGACTTGAAGATACTTGTGCATCTGTGATTGATTGGGAGGTGCATTACAGTGACGATTAAATCTGATAGTTTTAATAAAAATAAAACAACAATCAAAAAAAGTGATTCTGTTCTTTCAATTATGGAACTGATATTGCAATGTGTATTATTTGAATCATTTATTCTTATGGAATATATGGGGGTATTTCTGATAAATGACAGCAGGGTATATATGTGCCTCTGGGTTATTCCGGCTGTAATATTTGCATATTATACAAGAAGAAAGATAAAAAAATTCAATCTGTTTATGTTGTGCAATATTGCAATATTTGCGGTATCGGTTGTAATGTCCGGAAACGACAGTGAATTGTTTGCAAACATGTTGTGTGCGATTCTTATATGTGCATACTCAATATGGCAGAAAAATAATACAGTTCAGAGATATTCAACAGAAAATCTTATAGTTCAGGATGGAAAGACAATTGATGATGCAAAAAAAGCACTCATAAAGGTTTCCTCCCAATGGACCATCCAATTCGCAGAAACCTTTATGCGTGCTGTATTTTCTGATCCGCTCCAGACACATTATAACACCGCCTCG
>OGQT01002150.1_pt1 | contig 14446 bp, 9 predicted proteins | sample 1553261 | NCBI WGS metagenome assembly OGQT01 (sample SAMEA2579992, study PRJEB22360) | human gut metagenome | biome: human gut; feature: human-associated habitat; material: faeces | place: Denmark | collected 2008/2010
TTGCTTTTTCCCCTTGGTGGTGTCGATCGGCGTATCTACGGCAAACAAACGGGAAAGTACCCGGTACACATTTCCATCCACGACCGGACACGGTTGGTTCCAAGCAAAGGAGACGATCGCCGCCGCCGTATACTCCCCGATACCTTTCAAGGATAATACCTCTTTATAATTCTCCGGGAAAACCCCGTTAAACCGCTCCATGATAGATTTAGCCGCCGCATGTAAGTTACGAGCCCGGCTATAATACCCCAAGCCCTGCCAATATTTCAGCACCTCATCCTCTTCCGCCACCGCTAGAGATGCCACATCCGGGAAACGTTCGGTAAAACGCAAAAAATACTCCAATCCCTGTACAACCCGGGTTTGTTGCAATATAATCTCCGATATCCAGATGATATAAGGGTCTCTCGTTTCCCTCCAAGGAAGCTCTCTTTTATAGGTTTCATACCACTCAACCAATATCCGGCTGATTTCTAACTCACTTTCATACTGTAACATAACTGCTCCCTTTCTCACTTTTCAACATCATAACTATTTGATTACCGCAAACATACATATATATTACGAATCGAGAAGAATCTTTTTATTTAAAAATTGAAGCTCAATTCTTTTTCCACTTAAATAAAAAGCTATATATTTGCATTCCAAAAAATTAATAGGTCAAAATCAATTAATTAATTTATAGACATGACTAAAGCAGATATTGTTAGCGAAATTTCAAAAAGCACTGGCATTGACAAACAGACAGTGTTGAGCAGCGTAGAATCTTTTATGGATATCGTAAAAAGTTCATTGTCTCAGGGCGAAAACGTATACCTGAGAGGTTTTGGAAGTTTCGTGATTAAAAAGAGAGCCCAGAAGACAGCTCGTAATATTTCAAAAAATACTACGATCATCATCCCGGAACATAATATTCCGTCATTCAAGCCGGCTAAGACTTTCCTGAATGAAGTAAAGTAATTTAGTTATTATAGTTTAATTTAAAATTTTAAAACAATGCCTAGCGGAAAGAAAAGAAAAAGACATAAGATGTCTACGCACAAGCGCAAAAAGAGACTAAAGAAGAATAGACATAAGAAGAAATAAGTCTATTTGAGTAACTCTGAAGAACAAACTTAATAAGAGACCTTTTAAGTTTGTTCTTTGCGTATTTAATAAGGTCTCACATTTTAACACCTCTTTTTATAGTGATTAGTGAATTAGTAGTTGATGTACAACCCAAAGAGGTATCTATAGCCGTACTGGAGGATAAGAACCTTGTTGAGCTCCAAAAGGAAGCCCGCAACGTCTCTTTTGCCGTCGGCGATATATATCTGGGCAAAGTGAAAAAACTGATGCCGGGTTTGAATGCTGCTTTCATTGATGTAGGTTATAAAAAGGATGCATTTCTTCACTATCTGGACTTAGGTCCTAATTTCAACACCCAGCAGAAATTCCTCAAACAAACATTAGGAGAACAAAAGGGAGATAAGAAACTCCCCGTCATCTCCAAAATGCAGTTGCTTCCCGAAATCGAAAAAGACGGAAGTATCAGCAATGTGCTCAAAGTCGGACAGGAAGTGCTGGTGCAGATCGCCAAAGAGCCGATTTCAACAAAAGGTCCCAGACTGACTTCCGAACTTTCTTTTGCCGGAAGATACATCGTGCTGATACCGTTTGCCGATAAAGTATCGGTTTCCACAAAAATCAAATCGAGCGAAGAGCGTGCCCGTCTACGCCAACTCATCCAAAGTATCAAACCGAAGAACTTCAGCGTAATCGTACGCACCTCTTCGGAAGGGAAGCGCGTTGCCGAACTCGATCATGAATTGAAGACATTACTGAAACGTTGGGAAGAGAACATTCCTAAGATCACCAAAGTAAAAGCTCCTGCACTCATCTACGAAGAAACGGCAAGAGCAGTGGCTTTGTTGCGCGACATTTTCAATCCCTCTTTTCAGAACATTTATGTGAACGATGCGGACATCTATCACAATATCCGCGATTATGTCAGCCTGATTGCCCCCGGACGGGAAGAAATCGTACAACGGTATACCGGCGAACTTCCCATCTTCGACAACTTTGCAATCACCAAACAGATCAAGTCCCTATTCGGACGCACCGTCACGTACAAAAGTGGAGCCTATTTGATTATCGAACACACGGAAGCCATGCACGTTATCGACGTAAACAGCGGGAACCGCTCAAAAGGCAGCGATGCCCAGGAAAAAACGGCGATCGACGTGAACACGGCAGCGGCAGACGAAATTGCCCGCCAATTACGTCTACGCGATATGGGTGGCATTATCGTAGTCGACTTCATCGATATGTCAGAAGCAGCCAACCGGCAGAAACTGTATGAACACATGCTGAAAGCGATGTCGGGTGACCGGGCAAAACATAATATTTTGCCGCTGAGCAAATTCGGCCTGATGCAGATCACCCGTCAGCGTGTCCGTCCGGCAATGGATGTCGATACATCCGAAGCCTGTCCGACCTGTTTCGGCACAGGCACCATCAAACCCTCTATCCTGTTTACCGACAGCCTGGAAGGAAAAATCGACTGCTTGGTCAACAAACACAACGTGAAGAAATTCGCCCTGCACGTACATCCTTATGTTGCAGCATTTATTAAGAGTGGAAGATTCCCGCTCAGTTGGAAATGGAAACTGAAATACTCGATGGGTATTAAAGTGATTCCGAATCAAAGTCTGGGCTTCTTGGAGTACAAATTCATAGACTCCGACAAGAATGAACTGGACATGATGGAAGAGAAAGAAATCAAGTAACATAAAAGTCCCCGGATCTCATAAAAGTTCGGGGACTTTTTTTAATGAAAGAAAAAACGATGAAACATTTTTATATTTGGCTATGGCTGCTCATACTGGTTTGCGGCAGCTGCACAAAAGAGACACATGAGTTGAGCGTATTGCATTTGAACATCTGGATGGAAGGAACAGTCGTCGAAAACGGCTTCGAAGCTGTTGCGGATGAAGTAGTCCGGATAGATCCGGATATCGTGATGTTCAGTGAAGCCAGCAACAAGGAAGGCGCATTGTTCGTCCCCCGTATGCTAGATGCTTTGCGCGAGAGAGGGAAAATCTATTATGGACAAGGCAGCTCGCTGGACGTCGCATTGCTGTCCAAATATCCCATACTGGAACAAACAGAAAATATCCCACACAAAGACCGAGTACTAAGGACCCGTTTAGATGTGAACGGCAAACAGGTAGTAGCCTATACTGGGCATTTGGATTATACGCATTATGCCTGTTACCTGCCACGTGGATATAGCGGTGTGACATGGAAGAAACTGGAAGCTCCGATAACAGACAAGGCAGAAATCGAAAAGGCCAATAACGAATCCTTGCGTGACGAATCCATCCGACTCGTGATAGAAGACGCCAAAAAGTCAGATGCCGATTTCGTGATCTTAGGCGGTGACTTCAACGAACCTTCCCACTTGGATTGGACGGAAGAAACGAAAGGGCTTTGGGATCACAACGGGGCGATAATCGATTGGGACTGTTCCAAACTATTATACGAAGCCGGCTTCCGCGATGCCTATCGCGTCAAATATCCGAATCCGATCACCCATCCCGGCTTTACTTTCCCTTCGGACAATCCGGACATGCCGGTCGAACGGCTAACTTGGGCGCCTGAAGCGGATGAACGTGACCGCATCGATTTCATCTACTACATACCGGCAACCGGTTGGGAAGTGAAAGACGCCGTCATTGTCGGCCCCAAATCTTCCATTATCCGCAGCCAACGTGTCGAAGAGGACAGCCAGGATGTTTTCTCAACTCCGGCAGGTGTTTGGCCGACGGACCATAAAGGGGTGTTGATCAAGTTCAAATTCTGATCTCATTGGGGAAGGGCTGTATCATTTAATACCGCCCTCCTTATACCGGCGGTTTACGAATTCCGCAATGCGTTCGTATGCCTTAGCGATATGTATATTCACGGTCTTTTCACTGATTCCTAAAACATCAGCGATTTCCCGATTCTTTAATTTATCGGAGAGGACAAGACGAAAAACCTCTCTACATTTTGGCGGCAATGAATCGATCGCTTGTTGGACCAACGCTTGGTACTCTTCATCCATCAAACTTTTTTCCGGTGTATCCGAATCCGGGATCAACTCGATCTCATACAAAGAGAAGGGATCCTTTTCCTGTACATACCCCCTTCTCAGATAATGCAAAGCCTGATTTTTCACTGATATATACAAATAGCGTTCCGGTTCTTTCACATGGGACAATGTTTCTCGCTTTTGCCAAATAACAGTAAAAACATCCAGAATAGCTTCTTCAGCCAGCTCACGAGAGTTCAGATAGTAATAAGCCACATGAAACAGGCGCCGGGAATAAGTTTCAAACAATAACCGGAACGCCGCTTCATCTCCCTTCACTACTTTCCCAAAAAGAGATATGATACTCTCCTCTTCCATCTCAGATACAGTCCTTTTATAATATAATTAGTCAGTAAATGTAGTTAAAATTTCTTCAAGACACTGCCTAAAGATAAAAATGTTTCTTCTCATGAGTTCGATTTTGTAAGATCAAACAGCCTTCCTTTTAATCCCAACCAACCTGTTCCTTTTTTATCCGTCATTATTCAAACACTTGTCTAACATCTCTAGAACGCTTGTCTTCCGGGTACCGAATAAGTGTACTACAACTGTCAAACAAGATAAAACATCCTACTTATGGCATAATAGAACACAAGAGGATAATTAAATAACATAATATTTCTGCATCTTGAATAGGAGTTTTTTGCTTTACCTGTCATCTCTCTTTATAAAGCTACCGGAATAAGATGGAAAATGAACAGAACAATAAAGAACTCGAATCATTGACAAAGCGCATACGCTTCAAGTCTTTGCCATTTGATGAAAAGCAGATGTCCGACCGTTTAACAGACAGAGTCAAACGGCCTGTCGTCATTTCTTATGCCGGTAAAGGGAACTCCGTGTGGAAATATTTGTCTATAGCAGCATCTATTGCCCTCCTGCTGGTTACCGGTGCTCTGCTGACCGACAAAGCTCCAGAACAAGAGCTTGTTTATTATGAAACGACTGCCGTCCCCGATGCAAAAACAAAAATAACCTTACCGGACAGCAGTGTAGTTTGGCTAAATGCAAACGCTTGCCTGCGTTATCCGAGAGAGTTCAGCGAACAGATCCGGCAGGTTGAGATAAAAGGAGAAGCATTCTTTGAAGTCCGTAAAGACGAAAAGAAACCTTTTATCGTCCAAACCGATGGTATCGGAATACGAGTATTAGGAACAACATTCAATGTCGACGCAGAACCGGAAAAAACAGAGATCACTCTCCTTTCCGGAAAAATCGGGTTGTATAAATACACGAATCAATCGCAAACGGCAGACCGGATACTGCTACCCGGTGAACGAGCAGTTTTTCTTAAATCGGATAACAAGCTGAGTATTTCAACTATACGTCCGGAAAATACGATATCATGGGTTACCGGAATATTCAAATTCAAAGACAATTCATTAGCTGATATCATGCAAGAGTTACAACGGGCTTTCCATGTGAAAATACATATTCAAAACGAAAACCTGAAAAAACAGACTTTCAATGCCAACTTCACAGAGAAAGAGACATTGGAAGAAATACTATCAGTTTTGCAAATCTCAGCCAGATACAAAATAGAAAAAAGGAAAGGAGAAATTTTCCTGCAATAAATACAGAATGTTAAACCACAAAGACAAACGATTATGGACAGTACATGAAAAACAAGATTTAATTAATAGAGAGACATACAAAAAGAATTGGGAATGTTGCGACCATTCCCAAATTCTACATTGTTAATCGGCAGATAGCACACCTGCCAATTTTAAAAATTAATACATACAAAATTATGGATAAAATTTTATTTATCAGGCAAAATCCAAAGGATTTTACCTGTGAGGAACATTATTCCTCTTTAAAAAGAATTTTCAAACACGGAATCAATCTTTTAGGACTTCTTTTATTGTTTTTGTTCGTCAATATTACCTTCGTTCATGCACAAGCGATAAAACTGTCTCTGAATAAGCAGAATGCAACATATGAAGAGATTTTCAATGAGATAGAGGAAAAGACCGGATACAAATTTGTTTATAACACATCCGAGATCGATCGAAACGAAAAAACCTCTATCCAGGGAACAAATATGGATCTAAACGAGTTGCTGCGAAACTTATTCCGCAGCAAAAGAAATATTTCTTTTCGTATATCAAATAAGCACATTGCCTTGTTCAGAGCACAGATCAAAACTATTTCCGGAACAGTCATCGACACACAAGGAGAATCTGTCATCGGAGCTAACGTCTTAGTAAAAGGTAGCACAACCGGCACAATTACCGATGTCGACGGCAAATTCAGCCTGGAAGCAAGCGAGGGAGATATTTTGCAAATATCTTATATCGGCTACAACACACAAGAAATCACAATTGACAGGAAATCCATCTTAAAAGTGGTTTTGCAAGAAGATCAGCAAGCCTTGGAGGAAGTTGTCGTAATCGGCTACGGAGCTGTAAAGAAAAAAGACCTTACCGGGGCCATCGCCCAGGTAAAAGCTGATAAATATGCCACTCAGCAAAGTACGAACGTATTGGATATGTTGAATGGAACTGTTGCTGGTTTTAACTCTAACATCGGGACTTCTGCTTCCGGAGCTAGTGAAATGGAAATACGAGGTCCCGCTTCACTTTCAGCCAACAATTCACCCTTGATTGTATTGGACGGGGTTATCTTCAATGGTTCTATCAATGACATCAATCCATCGGATATCGAAACTATAGACGTATTGAAAGATGCCAGCTCTGCTGCTGTATACGGTTCAAGGTCTGCCGCCGGTGTTGTAATCATCAATACCAAACAAGGCAAAGGGGAAAAAATGAGTATAAATTTCTCCGCACAACTGGGTTTAACAGATTTTACCAACGAAATCAAACCAAATGATTTATCTGGATTCATCCAACGCAGACAAGATTTCCAACGCAGAATAAATCCAGACAAGCCAGAAGGATATTACAACAATCCTAATCAGTTACCGGAAGGCATTGACGTAGATACTTGGCAAAATTACGATGCCTCATACCAGTCCGATCCAATTCTGACTTGGATGACACGTCTGAATCTGCGTGATATCGAACAACAAAACTATCTGAATGGGAATGCCTATGATTGGTATGGTGAAGCTACACGTCCCGGATTAAGGCAAAACTACAATGTCAACATATCCGGAGGCATTGGCAAAACTAAATATTACTGGTCATTAGGCTATACAGACAATCAAGGTTATATAAAAGGAGATGAGTATAAAACAATCCGTTCCCGTATTAATGCAGATACCAAAGTTGCCGAATTTCTGACTGTGGGAATCAATGCTCAATTTAGCAACAAAGATGAAAGTAATGAAGCCATCAAATTATCGAATATAAGCCGCCAGAGTCCTTTAGGACAACCTTATGATGAAAACGGAGAACTAAAATGGTATCCTCATGACGATTCAGGAATTGAACAAAACCCATTTCTTTTATACAGAAAACGGGACAAATTCAATGTCACCCAAAACCTGTTTGCCACCATGTATGCCGACCTGAAACTGCCATTCGGTTTTAGTTACAAAGTTTCTTATATCAATCGCTATGATTGGCAAAAGAACTATTACTATGATCCGTCAAGTATCCCAAGTGGCAACAAGACAGGTGGCTTCGGGCGGCGTATCAATTATTCGCTTTACGAATGGCAAATAGACAACATCATTTCATGGAAAAAAACTTTTGGAGTCCATGATTTTTATGCAACATTCTTATACAATGCAGAAAAGAAACAAACATGGAAAGATACAGGCGAAAATGTAAATTTTACCCCCAGTGAAGCATTGGGCTTCCATCAATTAGGGACGGGAGGATCACCAACTATTAAAAACGAAGATACTTATTCGACCGGTACCGCAATAATGGGCCGTCTGAATTACACGCTCATGAATCGCTATTTCCTAACTCTATCTATTCGTAGAGACGGATATTCGGCTTTTGGTATGGAAAATCCTTACGCTACTTTTCCATCCGGAGCTTTAGCCTGGAATTTATCAGACGAATCGTTCTTCAATATCAAATGGATAAATAATCTCAAAGTCAGAGCCTCTTATGGAATAAACGGTAACCGGGATATAGGGATTTATGATGCATTGGCAAAACTTGAAACAAACAAATACCTGACTGGAAGCACATTGATCTCAGGTATATACAGTAGTTCACTGGCGAACCAATATCTAAAATGGGAAAAGACTAAAGCTTTAAATTTAGGTCTGGACTTTTCCGTTTTAGATAGCCGGTTAAATGGTTCGGTCGATTATTATAGCATGATTACAAATGACTTGTTGTTAAAACGCAGCCTACCGACAATTATTGGATACGACAATGTAATGTCTAATATGGGAGAATTGCAAAACAAAGGGTTTGAAATGACTCTTAATAGCTATAATATCCAAAATAAGGATTTCAGTTGGAACTCGACATTGACGTTCTCATTTAATAGAAACAAGATCAAACATCTCTATGGAGAAACAATCAACATTTTAGACGAAAATGGCAATGTTATCGGACAAAGAGAAGGTGATGATATCGACAATGGATGGTTTATCGGACAATCAATAGATCGGATATGGGATTACAAATTCCTTGGTATTTACCAGCTTGGAGAAGAAGAATTGGCTAAATCATTCGGGAAAGCTCCTGGCGATGTCAAATTATACGATCCTAATGGGGACGGAGTGTCTACTCAGGAAGATAAAGTATTTCAAGGTTATACAAAGCCACGCTTCCGTTTAGGACTTCGAAATGACTTTACTCTTTTCAAAAACTTCCAGATTTCTTGTTTCATCCGTGCAGATTTAGGACATTGGAGAGCAAACAGTCTATTGAGCAACACGTCTAATGTCGAGGATAGAGCCAACAGTTATGCATTACCTTACTGGACTCCGGAAACCCCGACAAACAAATATACACGGTTAAATACGGTAAACACACCTGGATATAACATTTATGAAAGGAGCAGTTTTGTACGTTTGCAAGACTTGTCCATAGCATACAATATCCCGGAAAATATTCTCAAAAATCTGAAAGTAGGACATTGTAAAGTATATTTGAGTGGACGTAACCTGCTAACTTTCACAAAATGGTCTGGTTGGGATCCTGAATCTGGAAACACTCCTATGCCTCGAATCTTTACATTTGGAATTGATGTCACATTATAAATAAACAAGTTATGAAAAACTGGATAAAATATATCATTTGTGCGTCTCTGTTTACAACCGTTTCATGCGGAGACGATTTCTTGGAGATAAAGCCCCTTTCTATTTTCACTCCGGAATCTATTTATACGGATAAGGCCGGATTTGACGGAATACTGGTTAACCTCCGTAAAAACTTACGCCCCGATTTCTATGGAGAAGGAGGGGGCCTGGCTTCTGAATTAATCGCCTCAGATATTGCAATCAGTGCCAATAAAGCAGCTAATGCCATACATAATTTTGATACTCAAGTATTACCGACAGGGACCGGTACGACCTATGACTTCCATGAGATCTGGACAAGAGGATATAACCAGATACGAAATGCGAATGTTATTCTGTCGCGTATCGACAATGGCAAATTCGACACAGAAGAAATCAAAAATGCAATTATTGCTGAAGCATATTTTCACAGAGCCTATTGGTATTATAGATTAGTCCATTTATATGGAGATGTCCCCTTTTTGAATATAGAACATACGGCTCCTAAAATCGACTTCTATACGCACTCACGAAAAACGATACTTGCAAAAATAGAAGAAGATTTAGCATGGGCTGTCCAGTGGCTACCCAAAACTGCTGTTCCCGGAGCAGTCTCTAAGGCTGCCGGCAACCATTTGCTTACAAAAATATATCTGTCAAATGGAAAATTCACAGAAGCTGTCGACGCCTCTTCTGCGGTCATTAACGACGGAATTCACTTTTTAATGACTGACCGCTTCGGGGTAGATGCTTCCGATCCTCAGTTTAATACGATCTGGGATCTCCATCAAAAAGACAATAAAAGCTCATCTTCAAATAAAGAAGGCATCCTTGTCGTACAGGAACGTTACGGATTTCCGGAAGCAGAAATAAGTGGAGGCACCCAGGCTATGCGTCGCTATGTTCCCTCTTGGTGGAATTCGTCCTACATGAAAGATCCCGACGGAAAAAGAGGAACTATCGACACACAAGGAAATGAATTTGTCATAAAAATAGGAAGAGGAGTCGGTTATGTCCGGCCTTGCAGTTATTACAATTATGAAATATGGAATAACTGTAATAGAGACTTGAGGCATGACAATCAAGTAAACTGGTTCTCTGTCGATAAATTCATTTACAACAATCCATCTTCCAAATATTTCGGACAACCCGTACAGATACAATACACAAATCCCAAAGACACCATCCATTGCTGGTATCCTTTCCCTTATTACAAAGTATATGTCGAAGATGAAGAAAGACCCGATCAGCCATATGGAGGACATTCGGACTGGTATTTATTCAGGTTGGCCGAGACTTATCTTTTAAGAGCAGAAGCCTACTATTGGTTAAATCAAACAGATAAAGCCGCTGCCGATATAAACTCGGTAAGAGTACGCGCAAAAGCCGATCCTATTGTAGCTTCACAAGTTTCAATAGAGTATATATTAGATGAAAGAGCCAGAGAACTTTTCGCTGAAGAATTCAGAAAAACGGAATTAACCAGAATCGCCTTTATCATGGCAGAAAAAGGGTTAAACGGCTATTCCTTAGAAAATTTTTCCGAAAAAAATTTCTGGTATGACCGGACTGTTGCTAAAAATGAATTTTATAAGGCAGGTGATATCTTATGGGGAACAAACGTATTCAAAATAAGCCCATTCCATGTCCTTTGGCCCATTCCGGCAAATGCCATCGATAGCAACCAAGGAGGAACCATTAACCAGAATAAAGGCTATATCGGGTACGAAAAAAATATTCCTCCATTAACTGCCATAGACGATCAACAATAATTTTCTAAACCTACCGGCTATTATCGACCGGTAGGTTATATTTGTAAATCTTTTGTATTCACATTCAATTTAGATATCATGAAGAAGAATTATCCTTTGCTATCGGTCTGTTTGCTGGCATTGCCTTTTCAAGGCTATGCACAAAAAAAGGCAAACGAGACGAAGCCTAATATACTTTTTATATGCGTAGACGACCTTCGCCGGGAATTAGGTGCTTATGGTTCTGTTGTAAAAACCCCGAACATCGACCGGCTGGCATCACAAGGCAGTTTATTTTTCCAACATTATGTACAAGTCCCGACAAGCGGAGCGTCACGAGCCAGTATGTTGACTGGACATTTTCCTAAAGACAAATCGGACCTCTCCAACGAAGCATGCCGGACAAGGCTGTCAGATAAACCGGAAGGAGAAATCCCGGAAACTATGTTCCACCATTTACGCAGAAATGGCTATTATACTGTCGGCATCGGAAAGATAAGCCACTATGTCGACGGCTGCCTGTATGGCTATGAAGCTCCGAAAACCGAAAAACCGGAACTACCTTATAGTTGGGATGAAATGCTTTTCGATGCCGGAAAATGGGGAAACGGTTGGAATGCCTTTTTCGGATATGCAGATGGAAGTAACCGGCAAAGTCGCAAAAAACAAGTGAAACCATACGAATGTGCAGATGTCGCCGATGAAGGCTATCCGGACGGGCTAACAGCAAATCTGGCAGTCAAAAAGCTAAACGAGCTAACAGCTAAGAATGAACCGTTCTGCCTGGCTGTCGGTTTTTTCAAGCCTCATTTACCTTTCACATCCCCTAAAAAATATTGGGATATGTATGATGAAGCCTCCATCCCCATTTCACCTATGCCCGACATTCCGGAAGGATGCGATCCGGTCAGCCTACATGAAAGCGCAGAGTTCAAGAGCTATCAATCAGGAGACGAAATGCCTTCCATAAAAAATAGAGTTTCTGACGAATATGCACGCAAACTCCGTCACGCCTATTTTGCTTGCGTAAGTTATATGGACGCTCAAGTAGGAAAAGTATTAGATGCCCTTGAAGCCAGCGGAAAAATAGATAATACGATTATTATTTTATGGGGAGATCATGGATGGCACTTAGGAGATCTGCGTGTTTGGGGGAAACATACACTACATGAAACTTCTCTGAGCAGCACACTCGTAATAAAAGCTCCCCAGTGTAAGCCAGGGATTAAAAATAACAGGATTGTCAGTTCTATAGATATTTATCCGACTCTTATGGAACTTTGCAAAATCTCCTTGCCCAAAGGACTGGACGGGCATAGTTTTGCAGCCTTGCTCAACAATCCTGATAATCCCCAATGGACAGACGCCGCTTATAGCTACTATCGGAATTGTATAACCCTCCGGACTCCGGAATATCGTCTTACTCGTTATAATAAAAAAGGAGAAACGATCACCGAACTTTATCAATACGGGCCGGACCGCATCGAGCGTAAAAATATAGCGCAAGAGACCCCCCACATTGTAAACAAGTTACTGCCTCTTTGGGAGAAGGGTGTCAGATTTGATTATTAGCAGAATACCAAAAGAGAGTATGTGCCGGAAGTACAATTGGGCACATACTCTCTCTTCCATTTCATCTCAATACATTTATTTTGTCTTCGCTTTCGCCATATCCAAAGCCGAAGTTGTTGTGTAATACTTAGCCAGCATATTAGGCACTTCCCAATCCGGCAGTTTGCCGTCTTTCAGATAGTCGAGGAAATGTTCCGTCACTTGGCCGAAATGAGCTTCATGGCCTACACGGTATTTTGCGGGGATTTCGACTTGCCATACGCCGTCGCCTACCTTATTCAAGGCCACACCAGGATATTCGGCTGAGACTTTTTCCATAGAAGCGGTAAGGTCCTTTTCGTAAGCGGCCAGATCCACACCTTTCACTGCTTCGACAAACAGTTCCGGCTGATAGTTCTGTTCCTTGCCCTGGCGGATGACCAAGTCGGCCTTGCTGCCTTTCATGACGGAGAAATGGGTATCACCGCCACCTTTGGGGAAGGTATAATTCCAGATCACCGAAACCTTCGCTGTTACCCCTTTGATCTTATAAACGATATCACCGTTGCAATATACTTTCAATGTATCGTTTTCTACATCTTTCTTCAAGAAATCAGGATAAGCTTCCGTTCCCGTCACCTGTTTGAATTCTTCAGGGCTGATAGAAGTTGTCCAACGGTTGGCATCTATCAGTTCGATATCTTTCTTGTAGTCGATCACCTGATCCGGAAAAGCCTCCCACTGCACAAGATCGACCAGATGAGTCGTCACATCGACGATACCTTCCCCCTGTTGAGTCACATCAAGATACCATACCGGACGAGTCAGCGGTTTATTGTCGACCAGCTTAAACAGATGATGCACACTCTCCTTCACGATAGCCGGTTCTTCGGGAGAACCTTTCAACTGCTCGCCATAAATAGCCGGGATAGTGGAAAGTTCACGCTGCAACATCGTAGTGATTTCATTCCGTTCAGTCATGATGTCATACAGCATGATGTTTTTCTGTTTAGCGATAGCAAAACATTCTTCCAGCAATTTAAAGCTCTGGCTGTTGATCGCCATCGGCTTGTCGGAAAGCACATTGATGCCGGCCTCAAGCGTTTTCTTGATATATTCGGTCTTCTTGCCGTTGTTTCCCGCCTGGATCATCACGTTTCCCTTCTTCTCGGCCAACATTTTTTCCAGGTAATCATCTCCCGTATAAACGATTTCATTCCAAGCTGTCGGATTCTCCGCACGTGTGTTGAATCCCTGGATACGTTTCAAGTGCTCATCCACGTCGAAACCGGTGGGTGCGTACACATAAACATCTTTAGAAACTTGCGGATAAGACACTTTCTGCACTAATGCGGCATGGAAATGTCCGGGATCGAGCGTGATCAACTTAACTTCTCCCGGTGCGCCGGTAAAGCCTTCAGCCGCCTTCTCCTGCTTTGTGTTACAAGAAGCTCCAACCAACAGAGCCGCCATAGAAAATACAAGATAGTTTTTCATACTATTATAATTAAATTATTGATAAGCTTTTACATTAGACTGTTTGCGGCCACAAAGATAATATAAAAACAAAATCATCTCTATGACTTCGCTATAAAACAAGAAGATTTTATTCGACAATCACAGCTACCGGATTACTTTCGTCCATATGACTGCCAAGCTCCTCCACCAAAATTTCTCCTGGCTGCCCGAATGTTTGCCCTATATCTTATCATGCCCGGCTACAACTTGCAGATATCCTCCGAGAACCAATTCATCACAGACTTCACCCTCTTCCCCACCCCGGCCGGCCGCTCTCCCTAGAGGGGGCGCATTGCTTCGGCCACAACCGTCACAGCATCGGCATCTGCTACGAAGGGGGATTGGACGGTGAAGGCC
>OGQT01002152.1_pt1 | contig 14441 bp, 13 predicted proteins | sample 1553261 | NCBI WGS metagenome assembly OGQT01 (sample SAMEA2579992, study PRJEB22360) | human gut metagenome | biome: human gut; feature: human-associated habitat; material: faeces | place: Denmark | collected 2008/2010
TGCAGCTTTACCTGCTCGATGTGGTCGTTGTAGATGTGCGCGTCGCCCAGGGTATGGATGAACTCGCCCGGCCGGAGGCCGCAGGCCTGCGCGGTCATCATCAGCAATAGCGCGTATGAGGCGATGTTGAACGGAACCCCCAGGAAACAGTCGGCGCTGCGCTGATAGAGCTGCAGCGACAGCCGTCCACCGGCCACATAGAACTGGAACAGCGCGTGACACGGCGGCAGGTTCATGTTGCCGAGGTCGGCCACGTTCCAGGCGCTCACGATGATGCGGCGCGAGTCGGGGTTATGCTTTATGGTCTCCACGGCCTCGCTGATCTGGTCGATGAACTTGCCGTCGTAGCCGGGCCACGAACGCCACTGGTAGCCGTAGATGTGCCCCAGGTTGCCGTCGGGGTCGGCCCATTCGTTCCAGATGCGCACGCCGTTCTCCTGCAGGTAGCGGGCGTTGGTGTCACCTTTCAGGAACCAGAGCAGTTCGTATATTATCGACTTCAAGTGCAGTTTCTTGGTGGTGAGCAGGGGGAACCCGTCGGCCAGGTCGAACCGCATCTGGTAGCCGAATACCGAGCGTGTGCCCGTGCCGGTGCGGTCGGCCTTGTCGGTGCCGTTTTCGAGGATATGCCTCAGCAGGTCGAGATATTGTTTCATTTCGTGTGATGTTTCAGTGTCAGGGGGAGGGGAGTCAGATGATGCCGTTTACCATTATGGCTTTCTGCGGTGTGACGGGGCAGACGCTCTGGCACACGCCACAGCCGATGCACAGCGTGGTGTCGACGTGCGCGGCATACCTCCCCGTGCCGTCTATGTCCATTACCTTCACGGCCTTGCGCGGACAGCTCCACTGGCACCTGCCGCAGGCCACGCAGGCGGCGGTGTCGACTTCGGCGTGGCCGATGATGAAGATATGCTTTTCATCGACGGTGAGCGGAATCAGAGCGCCGGTGGGGCAGAGGTCTGAGCATAGCGTGCAGTCATAGTCACAGAACGCCTCGCCGTAACGCATCACCGGCTGCATGGCATGCCCCAGGCCGTAGTCGCGTACCGAGGGGCGTAGCACCCCGGTGGGGCAGTGCGATACGCATAGCCCGCAGGCGGTGCAGCTCTCCAGGAAATCACGCATCGATTTGCGCCCCGGCGGTGCCACCGGACGCAGATGGCGCCCGTCGCGAACGGGAGTGCCTGTGGCGCGTCCCACACGGCGCAGGCTTTCCCCGCCCAGGGCCACCGCAGGAATCGCTGCCGCAGCCACAATCAGCCCGGGGGCCATGAACCGGCGGCGGCTGATTTTCACGCGACCGTCGGCCGATGCGGCGTCTACGGCGGTCTCAGGCGTGCGCCCGATACGCTGCATGAGCGGTGTCGACAGACGTTTGCGCCGCGTGGTGTAGCGCATGGCACCCTCGGGGCATACGTCGGCGCAGTCAAAGCAGGTCACGCAACGTGAGCCGTCGACAAGATGGTCGTCAAGGTTGATGCACCGGCTCTTGCACACGCGCTCGCACGAGCGGCAGTTGGTGCAGAGGTCGGTGTCGATGTCGAAATGCAGCAGCGAGTTGCGCGAGAGTATGCCCAGCACCGACCCCACGGGGCACACGGTGTTGCAGACGGTGCGTCCGCTTATGGCGGCGTTTATCCATACGCCGGCGAGGGTCACTGCGGCTACGGCGAATGCCAGCCACGAACTTACGATGACCGGATCGCCCGAAAACGCCTCGACCACCGGCCTCAGCAGTTCAGAGCCGATGCGGCCGTAAGTGCTGTACGGGTCAAGAAGACTGACTGTCAGCGGAAACCCGATCACGATACACACTATGAACAGGGCAACTACCGATAGCCGCACGATGTTTTTAGGCGGGGTGTAATGGTAGGGACGGCGTGCTTTCCACCCGCGGCGTATGCGCCGCGACCGCGCGGCTACATCCTGCAGCGCACCTAACGGGCACACGGTCGAGCAGTATATGCGTCCGAAAATCATCGTTGCCACAAGCCACGCCACCAGTCCTGTCGTGGCGCCGGCAAGTGTGAGCGGCACAATCTGTATGGCCGCCGTCCAGCCCAGACTCCGCGCTATGGCAGCCTCGCCTGTGGTGAGGGCTATTGTCATGAGTGCCAGCATCGTCAGCGACACGATGACGCGCACCACCCTGAGCGCCCCCGCGGGACGTCCGAGGCGCTTGATTTGCCGTTTTATCAGATTCCCAGACATGTTAATGTGACAAAATTACGAAAAAAAACGCTAAAACAAAATAAGAAGATTGCCGTGTGAACCATTTTGACCGCACATCACGCCTCGGGGTACAGAAAAGGCAGTGTGTCAATTTTGACGCACTGCCTTGCTGTATCGTGTGATGTCCTAAGTTCTTTTACATCTTTTACATTGATGTCCGGCAGGAAGGCCCGTGTTATTGGTTGATTCGCGTTCGTGCACCAGATTCCTGACGGTCACCGATGGTTATTTTACACGGATTTTGATGACTGAGCCGTTGATGGCGGCGAGGTATATTCCTGGCTGGAGGTAGCCCAGGTCATAGGTCTCGTTGGCGCCGGGTATGATTGATGCTACATGCTGGCCGGAGACGGTGTAGATGTAGAGCTGACCGCGGGCGCCGTTGATGCTGAGAATGTTGCCGTTGACCGAGATGGTGCCGTCGCTTATCTCGTCAATTGAGGTCTGGATGGCCGGGTCTTTCAGTCTCCAGAGCTGTGTACTGTCGGCATTGGGCTCGTGAGTCTTGATCCAGGCGCCATTGTCTGTTGACGAGTCGGGAATCTCGATTACCATCGAGCTGTTGCGGGCTGTCAGGTGATAGTATCCGTCACCTTTGTCGACTGCGATAAACTGCTGGTGCGTGCCGCCATTTGCGGTGTAGAGCTGTACTGTAGCCCCGCTGTGTACTGAGGCGTCCTGTACGTCGAGCACTTTTGACGTGTCGTTCTTGGGCGAAATGGTGTAGACACCTGTCTCGACCTCATTGAGTACCCATATCTGCGAGTCGTCGTTCTCGTCATCATACTGGATGACGTTGGTGGCGTCGTTGGTGGCATTGTTGTCGGTGTCAAGAAATTTGCCCGAGTTTCGGTTCTGTACGCGATAGTTGCCCGAGAGACCTGTCACGCCATTGGGCTCGATCTTCAGCGATATTGTCTGGTCGTTCCACGAATCGCCGACCCAGCCGGTGCTTGAGTCGTATGTGGTCGCTTCGCCGGTGAAGTTGTCGCCCTTGTAGAGGGTCATTTTGAAACCGTAGGCGACCTTGAGGCCGGTCAGGATCTTCTCGTCGAAATTGTAGAGAGCGAGATCACGGGCGGTGTACGAGCCTTCGGGGAGAGCCAGAGACTGCCCGGCATAGTTCACATCCTTGTAAAGTGTACCGGCGGCGTGCCCCGACGGCACATTGGCGCGCAGCCCCCACTGCTGGGTGGCGGTTCCGTTGTTGTCCCAGAGCTTGATCCATTCGCCGTTGCCGGTTTTAGATTCCGGGATTTCGACCACGCGGCCGCAGTTGCGGGCCACGATCTGGTAGTAGCCGTCGCCCTTGTCGACGAGTATGAACTGTTGATGCGTGCCCCCGGTGTTGGTGAAGAGCAGTACCTGTGTCCTGTTGGCTGTGCCGCCGTAATATATGTCGAACCCGTTGGCGGAGTTCACAAACGAGCGGATATAGTATACGCCGTTGCCGATTTCATCGAAAGTCCAGGTCTGTGTGGGGCTTGCGCCTTCGTCGTCGTTCTGAAATATGTCTGAGTTTTTGGCGGCATCGTCGGTAGATATGTCAAGATATTTGCCCGAATTACGGTTTAAAATCTTGAAGTTGCCTTTGATGCCGCTGACACCGTTGGGCTGGATTTTCAGCGATGAAATCTTGTTGGCCCAGTCGCCGAGCGTGCCGGCATCGGCGCGGTAGGTGACGGACCCTCCGGCGTAGTTGTCGTCACGGAAGGCTTCGACCTTGAAACCCGGCAGCACCTTGATTGATTCGATGTCATCGTTGTTGATGCCATATTCTTTGAGTTCCGAGAGGGGATAGTTCCCCTCCTGCAGTCCGATGCCGGTGCCGCCATGGCTGGCCGACGGATAGAACCATGCCACGGGGTTGGCGGCCTCTTTGTTTGGTCTGTCTTTCCAGAAATAGAGGTTGTCGAGATAGAATGTCTGGCCCGTGCCGTTGTCAAATTTAAACTGGCCGAGCCTGGCGAAGTCCACGCCGCTGAAGTCAGAAAGGGGAATGTCGAACTGATTCCATTGCCCGGCTGTGAGGTGCCTGGTAGATTTTGCGGTGTCGACGGTGGGATTGAGCGAAATCGGATAGATGTTGATGTCCATGTCGGTGATGGCATAGAGGTCAAGATGCAGATATTGCATGTCTGTCACATCAAGCACGTTGTCGCCGTTGCACAGTTGCAGTCCCACATAGTTGAAATTGGTGAAACGGTAGGCGTCATTGCCGTCGCAGCTCTGTACCGACGCGCTGGTGGTCTGCTCCCAGTTGCCGACAAACATGTCTGGAGCAATCGAGCTGTATTTGCCGGAATAGATGCTCTTGACGTTGGCGGCGTCTTTGTCGGGTTCCGGTGCTCCGGGCACCGAGGGTGTGGTCGAGCCGCTGTCGCCGCTGCTGTCGCCGCGGAAACCGCCTATTGTCACTGTCGCGCTCGTCGGATTGGTCGAATAGCAAGTGGCGCTCTGGTCAAACGTGTCATCGTAGGCGAAAGCGTATGTCTTTCCGTTTGAGACCGAGATGTCGGTGCGGTGGAAGAATTCGACATATTTGTTGTGGGGATATTGGTCGCCCCCCTGGAAAGCCTTGGTGTTTCCGTCGGGATTCCAGTCCTGCAGGTCTGTTGTGGCGCGGATCATGCCACGGTTGAACGCCGCGCAGAACATGGCCTGCACCGTCTTGTCGATGGCGGCCTGGTCGCCGCCGGCTATGGCGTTGGCGAACTGCCCGGCACCCTCGATGGCGTCTTCGGTCGACGGCTTGTCGTAGATGTGTGCCTGGGAGCCGACGGGCCAGTAATGTCCCTCCTTGCAGGTCAGGGTAAATTGGTTGCCCGACACGCGTCCCTCCCAGCGGCCGAGCAGGCCCATGCTGATGTTTGCCGTATTGTTGCGGAAATAGTCCCAGATTTTGTCGATGTAGCCGCCGAATATGTTGGCGCTCTTGATTGACGAGACTTTCGAGGGCTGCTTGATGATGCCACCCAGGTTGTCTTTGGTGATCAGGTTGTAAAGGCAATCTTTGTACACTGTGCCCCCCAGCGAGCTGTTCCATTTGCTGATGACTTCCTGATATGTGGTGAACTCGCCTCGTTTGATGTGGTCGGGACCGGCTATGTTGCCTGATGAATAGAGTTCCAGCCCCATCGGATACTGGAAGGCGTCGACGCGTGTGGTGTTGATCCAGATCTGAGAGCTTGAAGGCTCGTAGGTGAACTCGATAAGTTCCCAGCGCAGGTTGGCATTGGGGTCGGTGGGGTTGTTCATGTCGGCGCCTGCATAGCCGCCGGTCTCGTGCACATGCATGTACATGGGCGATTTGAACGAAACGAACATGCGGCAGGCATAGGTGTCGCCCAGATAGATGGTCTTGTCTTTGATATCTGATAGCCGGGTGAATATGTTGGCGTAGCCCCAGTCACCGCCGGTGAGATGGAGCGTGTTCAGTCCGGTAGTCAGATTGCCTGTCGTGCAGTAGCCGTTGTTGGCCGTGGCCGCGATGTCGTAGTAAATATCATGGGCAGCGGCATCCTTGCCCTGCTTGCCGATTATGGCGATGTAGATGTCGCTGTCGGCGAACTCGCCCCCTGAATTGTTGACGAGTTTGACCGGAAGGTCGGCCCAGGCGCACAATGCCGCCATTGCCGTTGCCAATAAGGTAAGTTTCCGTTTCATGGAATTGTATGTAAGTATTGTTGTTTAGGGGTAAATGCCAATAGCTTGTGGGCGGCATGACGCCGCCCGTTTGCCAATAACGTCGCAAATTTAACAAAATTAACTTCTGCATCCAAAATTATGCGCCATGTTTTTGCAATATGAGGCAATATGAGGCAATAAGAGGTTTCGCAAGGCCGGGCACAAGGCCGGGCAGTCATGAACCGGGCGCATCCGCCACCTCTCCCATCACTCCCATAATTCCCACAATTCCCACCCAGCCCCAAGAGAATGCGATTTTTTGGAAAACAATTGCGGAAATATTTGTAAATCAGCCGAATTTGTTGTAATTTTGCATCGCTTTTAGGGCAAACGAGCGCCGTGGCGCCGCCTAATCCGTTGGGATACAGGCGCGTAACGTGCGCGAGCGTGGTGTGCGAGCCTCCCGCTCAAAGCGCCGCCCGGGCAAATGAAACCGATTAAATATCACAGAGATTAAATACAGTAAAATTTTAAACAACTAAGATGCCTACTATTCAGCAATTAGTACGTAAGGGACGCGAGACTCTGGTGGACAAGAGCAAATCGCCCGCCCTCGACAGCTGCCCCCAGCGTCGTGGCGTTTGCGTGCGCGTCTACACTACCACCCCCAAGAAACCTAACTCGGCTATGCGTAAGGTAGCCCGTGTGCGCCTCACCAACGGTAAAGAGGTCAACTCTTACATCCCCGGCGAGGGTCACAACCTCCAGGAGCACTCGATCGTGCTCGTGCGCGGCGGTCGTGTGAAGGATCTTCCCGGTGTGCGCTACCACATCGTACGCGGCACCCTGGATACCGGCGGCGTAAAAGACCGCACCCAGCGTCGCTCGAAGTACGGAGCCAAGCGTCCCAAGGCCGGAGCAGCCAAGAAGTAATCCGCCGCGCGGCATAGACCGCGCCGGGTGAAGTAACTGAACGCTCCAACGAGAAATCAACGCCCCGCACTCATAAAGGGGCAAAATCAAAAGAAACTCGTTTTTGATTTCCCGTGCTGACAACGGTTGAGTAAGCCGCAGGTGCCCGGCAGGGTCCCGAAGCTGAAGAAGACACCAGCCACGAAAAGCAAAAACAAAACTGCTTAGACTTAAAATGAGAAAAGCTAAACCAAAGAAACGCCTGGTCCTGCCCGATCCCGTGTTTCATGACGTGAAAGTTACCAAGTTCGTCAACCACCTGATGTACGACGGTAAGAAAAACACCGCTTTCACAATCTTCTACTCGGCACTTGAGACCGTGAAGGCCAAGATGCAGAACGAGGAGAAAACCGCTCTCGAAATCTGGAAGAAAGCTCTCGAGAACGTTACCCCGCAGGTCGAGGTTAAGTCGCGCCGTGTAGGTGGCGCAACTTTCCAGGTTCCTACCGAGATCCGTCCCGACCGCAAAGAGTCGATATCAATGAAAAACCTTATCAACTACGCCCGCAAACGTGGCGGCAAGACCATGTCTGACAAACTCGCTGCCGAGATCATGGATGCCTTCAACGACCAGGGCGGTGCCTTCAAGCGCAAAGAGGATATGCACAAGATGGCCGAGGCCAACCGCGCATTCGCTCACTTCCGCTTCTAAAACCTCCGGCCTGCCGGCACGCACACATATATTATATAACGCGCGCACGAGGCGGTGCCAACAAGTTTTCATTGATTTCAAAACAGCTCTCAAATGGCTAAACAAGACGAACAGTTAAAATATACGCGCAACATCGGCATCATGGCCCACATCGATGCCGGTAAGACCACCACGTCTGAGCGTATCCTTTTCTACACCGGTCTTACCCACAAGATCGGCGAGGTTCACGATGGCGCCGCCACCATGGACTGGATGGAGCAGGAGCAGGAGCGTGGTATCACAATCACCTCGGCCGCTACCACCACTTTCTGGAAGTACGCCGGTGACAAATACAAGATCAACCTGATAGATACCCCGGGACACGTGGACTTCACCGTCGAGGTAGAGCGCTCGCTGCGCGTACTCGACGGCGCCGTGGCTACCTTCTGTGCCGTAGGCGGTGTGGAGCCACAGTCAGAGACCGTGTGGCGCCAGGCTGACAAATACAACGTGCCCCGTCTGGGTTACGTGAACAAGATGGACCGTTCGGGTGCCAACTTCTTCGAGGTAGTGCGCCAGATCAAGGATGTGCTCGGCGCAAATCCCTGTCCCATCCAGATTCCTATCGGTGCCGAGGAGACCTTCAAGGGCCTCGTCGACCTGATCACCATGAAGGCCATCTACTGGCACGACGAGACCATGGGTGCCGAGTACAACGTCGAGGAGATTCCCGCCAACCTCCAGGCCGAGGCCGAGGAGTGGCGTGACAAGATGCTCGAGAAAATCGCCGAGTTCGACGACGAACTCATGGAGAAATACTTCGACGACCCCTCGACCATCACCCCCGACGAGATCCGCCGCGCCCTCCGCGCCGCTACCCTGAAAATGGAGATCGTGCCCATGACCTGCGGTTCGTCGTTCAAGAACAAAGGCGTGCAGTGCCTGCTCGACAACGTCTGCGCTTACCTGCCCAGCCCCGTTGACGCCGGTGCCGTCGAAGGTCACGCCATCGACGATCCCGACAAGGTCGAGACCCGTGAGCCGTCGCCCGAGGCACCCATGTGCGCCCTGGCGTTCAAGATCGCTACCGACCCCTATGTAGGCCGTCTCACATTCTTCCGCGTCTACTCGGGCGACGTTGTTGCCGGCTCGTACGTGCTCAACGCCCGTTCTGATAAGAAAGAGCGTGTTTCGCGTCTGTTCCAGATGCACTCGAACAAGCAGAACCCGATGGAGAAGATCGGCTGCGGCGATATCGGCGCCGGCGTCGGTTTCAAGGATATCCGCACAGGTGATACCCTCTGCGACGAGAACCACCCCATCGTGCTTGAGGCCATGGAGTTCCCCGATCCCGTGATTGGTATCGCCGTGGAGCCCAAGACCCAGAAAGACCTCGACAAGCTCGGCGTCGGCCTGCAGAAATTGGCCGAGGAGGATCCTACCTTCCGCGTCGAGACCAACGAGGAGACCGGCCAGACCGTCATCTCGGGTATGGGCGAGCTTCACCTCGACATCATCATCGACCGTCTGAAACGCGAGTTCAAGGTAGAGTGCAACCAGGGTCGTCCCCAGGTTACATACAAAGAGGCCATCACCAAACCCGTCGAGCTCCGCGAGGTATTCAAGAAACAGACCGGTGGCCGCGGTAAGTTCGCCGACATCATCGTGCGCATCGAACCCGTGGACGAAGGCTTTGAAGGTTCGCTCCAGTTCGTCGACGAGGTCAAGGGCGGTAACATCCCCAAGGAGTTCATCCCCTCGATCCAGAAGGGTTTCACCACAGCTATGAAGAACGGCGTGCTCGCCGGCTACCCCGTGGAGAAACTCAAGGTGACCGTGCTCGACGGCTCGTTCCACCCCGTCGACTCAGATCAGCTCTCGTTCGAGCTCTGCGCCATCCAGGCATTCAAGAAGGGTTCGGAGAAGGCAGGCCCCGTGCTGATGGAGCCCATCATGAAGGTTGAGGTCGTAACCCCCGAGGAATCGATGGGTGACGTGATCTCTGACCTCAACAAGCGCCGCGGCCAGGTAGAGGGCATGGAGACAGCCCGCTCGGGCGCCCGCATCGTGAAGGCACAGGCCCCGCTGGCCGAGATGTTCGGCTATGTGACCGCCCTGCGTACCATCACCTCGGGTCGCGCCACCTCGACCATGACCTTCAGCCACTACAGCGAGGTAAGCTCGTCGATCGCCAAGGCCGTGCTCACCGAGTGCCAGGGCCGTGTGGATCTCGTGAAATAACCATACCGTAACAACCGGAGCCGGGGCGGGTCCGGGGCCGCGCCCGAGCCGCCCCCGCACCGATTAAATAACAAACCGCCGCGCTGACAGCAAATGATTCTTGACAGCCGGCACAAATTCAAATCAACTCAATAAAATGAGCCAGAAAATCAGAATCAAACTGAAATCGTACGATCACAACCTCGTCGACAAGTCGGCCGAGAAGATCGTAAAGACCGTTAAGGCCACCGGCGCCGTGATCTCGGGTCCCATACCCCTGCCCACCCACAAGCGCATCTTCACTGTCAACCGCTCGACCTTCGTCAACAAGAAGTCGCGCGAGCAGTTCCAGCTCTCGTCGTTCAAGCGCCTTATCGACATCTACAACTCGACCGCCAAGACCGTCGACGCACTGATGAAACTCGAGCTCCCCTCGGGCGTAGAGGTAGAGATCAAGGTCTGATTTCAGAACAACAAAACCAACGAATCACAACAACAACCAGAAGGCCCGATGACCGGCCGCTGCGCCACGGGGCGCACGCTCTGCGGCGCGATGCAGGTTATGGCCTATAAACCAAACTGAAATGCCAGGATTATTAGGAAAAAAAATCGGAATGACATCCGTTTTCAGTGCCGACGGCAAGAACCTGCCGTGCACTGTTATCGAAGTAGGTCCTTGTGTTGTCTGCCAGGTTAAGACTGTAGAGACCGACGGCTATAACGCCCTCCAGCTCGGCTTCGAGGAGCAGAAAGAGAAACACTGCACCCAGCCTCAGCTCGGTCACTTCAAGAAAGCCGGCACAACTCCCAAGCGCCACTTGGCCGAGTTCAAAGGTTTTGACGGTGAGTACAAGCTGGGCGACACCATCACCGTCGACATGTTCAGCGAAGACGATTTCGTAGACATCGTGGGTACCTCGAAAGGTAAAGGTTTCCAGGGCGTCGTTAAACGCCACGGTTTCGGCGGCGTGGGCCAGGCCACACACGGTCAGGACGACCGTCTGCGCGCCCCCGGTTCTATCGGTGCCTGCTCTTACCCCGCAAAGGTGTTCAAAGGCATGCGCATGGCCGGCCAGACCGGCAACGAGCGCGTGACCGTGCAGAACCTCCGCGTCGTTAAGGTTATCCCCGAATACAACCTGCTGATGATCAAGGGCTCGATCCCCGGTTCGAAAGGCTCCATTGTGATGATCGAAAAGTAATTGTAAACCATCAGGATTCTACGAAATGGAACTCGCTATATACAACATAAAAGGTGAGGACACCGGCCGCAAGGTCATCCTCAACGACGAGGTATTCGCCATCGACCCCAACGAGCACGCCATCTACCTCGATGTAAAACAGTACCTCGCCAACCAGCGCCAGGGTACCCACAAATCAAAAGAGCGCAGCGAAGTCTCGGGTTCTACCCGCAAGCTTCACAAGCAGAAAGGCGGCGGCGGCTCGCGTATCGGTGACATCAACTCGCCGGTTCTCGTCGGCGGTGGCCGTGTGTTCGGCCCCCGTCCCCGCGACTATCGTTTCAAGCTCAACAAGAAACTCAAGGCTCTGGCCCGCAAGTCTGCCCTCTCGCAGAAAGCAGCCGACGGCCAGATCAAGATCGTAGAGGACTTCACGTTCGAGGCTCCCAAGACAAAGCAGTATCTCGCTGTAGCCGACGCCCTCAAGGTAGCCGGTCTCAAGACCCTGCTCGTGTCTGAGAAAATCGACCGCAACGTATTCCTCTCGGCCCGCAACGTGCCCAACACAAACATGATGAACGCCGCCGACGTCAACACATACGTGCTGATGAACAACAACGCGCTGGTGCTCACCGAAAGCGGTCTCGAGATCATCAACAAATTCTAACCAACACGTCGAAACCGAAGAAATGGAATTCTCAATTGAACCAATCGTAACGGAAGCCGCAACCCGGCTCACCGACAAGCTCAATCGCTATACCTTCCGCGTTTCGCCCGACGCCAACAAGTTCCAGATAAAGGACATGGTCGAGAAACTCTACGGCGTGAAGGTTGTCGAAGTCAACACCCAGGTTGTCCGCGGCAAGAACAAGGCCCGCTATACAAAGAGCGGCCTCCTGCGCGGCAAGACCGACAAATGGAAAAAGGCCTACATCACCGTCGGTGAGGGCCAGACCATCGATTTCTACAGCAATCTCTAAAAACAACTAACGTCCGTGATCCGGGAGTGCCCGGAAACAGGCACTCCCGGGTGCCGCGGCCGAGGCGGCGACAAGTGCGCCCCAAGCTATAGCGGCCGGCGCCGGCAGCCCCTACCGGGGCGCCACGCCACAGAGAAGGTCACTGCGCCGTCGGGCGCATACTTCCCGCAGCGGCCCGGCTACCCCGCGGTCACGGACCACAGTCATCAACAAAAAAATGGCAGTAAGAAAATTCAAGCCCACAACACCGGGGCAAAGACACAAAGTTATTGGCGTGTTCAAAGGAGCCATCACTGCTACCACGCCAGAAAAATCTCTTACAGTCGGTAAAAAGAGCTCTGGCGGCCGTAACTCCGAAGGCCACCTGACCACCCGCTACCTCGGCGGCGGTCACAAGCGCAAATACCGTATCATTGACTTTAAGAGAAACAAAGACGGTGTGCCCGCCGTAGTGAAGTCAATCGAGTACGATCCCAACCGTTCGGCCCGCATTGCCCTGCTTTACTACGTAGACGGTGCAAAAGCCTACATCATCGCACCCAACGGCTTAGAAGTTGGCCAGCAGGTTGTTTCAGGCGCAGAGGCCGCTCCCGAGATCGGCAACGCCCTTCCCCTTAACAAGATTCCCGTCGGTACGGTTGTTCACGCAATCGAGCTCCGTCCCGGCCAGGGCGCAGCCATGGCACGCTCGGCAGGCACTTTCGCCCAGCTCGTTTCGCGCGAGGGCGACTATGCCATCGTGAAACTCCCCTCGGGTGAGACCCGCAAGATCCTCGCCACATGCAAGGCTACCATCGGCGTGGTCGGCAACTCCGAGCACTCGCTCGAGCGCTCAGGTAAAGCAGGCCGCTCTCGCTGGCTCGGTCGCCGCCCCCACAACCGTGGCGTTGTAATGAACCCTGTCGATCACCCCATGGGTGGTGGCGAAGGCCGCGCTTCCGGCGGTCATCCCCGTTCGCGCAAGGGCCTTTACTCGAAGGGTCTCAAGACACGCTCGCCGAAGAAACTCTCGTCGAAGTATATCATCGAGCGTCGTAAAAAATAATCGCTAACTTCTAAGAAACTCACATAAAAGCATGAGTCGTTCACTTAAAAAAGGCCCGTTTATCTCGGTGAAGCTCGAGAAGAAGGTCAACGCCATGGAAGAATCAGGCAAGAAGGCTGTCATCAAGACCTGGAGCCGCGCCTCCATGATCGCCCCTGAATTCGTCGGCCACACCTTCGCCGTCCACAACGGCAACAAATTCATCCCGGTCTACGTAACCGAGAACATGGTAGGTCACAAGCTCGGCGAGTTCGCTCCCACCCGTACCTTCCGCGGCCATGCCGGCAACAAGAAAAAATAATGATCGAAAGATCGCATGACTCGTTGACCGACAATTTTTCAAAACGATAAATACTCAATAAAAGCACAATGGGTGTAAGAAAAAGAAACGCAGCTCAGGCCCGCAAAGAGGCTCAGAAAGAGATCTCTTTCGCCAAGCTGACCAACATACCGTCGTCGCCGCGCAAGATGCGTCTGGTGGCCGATCTGGTTCGCGGCAAGGAAGTCTTCCGCGCACTGGGCATCCTCAAGTTCTCAAACAAAGAGGCCGCTGCCCGCCTCGAGAAACTGCTCCGCTCGGCCATCGCCAACTGGGAGGCCAAGAACGACCGCAAGGCCGAGAGCGGCGAGCTCTATATCTCGACTATCTTCGTTGACCCCGCCCCCATGCTGAAGCGCCTGCGCACAGCTCCCCAGGGCCGCGGTTACCGCATCCGCAAACGTGCCAACCACGTAACTCTCGTCGTTGACACAATTGATAAAGACACAACAATCAAAGACTGAGCATGGGACAGAAAGTAAATCCGATTAGCAACCGCCTCGGCGTTATCCGCGGCTGGGATTCCAACTGGTTCGGCGGCAAGAAGTACGGCGATACCCTCCTGGAAGACTCTAAGCTCCGCAAATACCTCAATGTCCGCCTGGCTAAGTCAAGCGTGTCGCGCATCGTCATCGAGCGCACCCTCAAGCTGATCACCATCACCGTGTGCACCTCGCGCCCGGGTCTGATCATCGGCAAGGGCGGCTCTGAAGTCGACAAACTCAAGGAAGAGCTCAAGAAAATCACCGACAAGGATGTGCAGATCAACATCTTCGAGGTGCGCCGTCCCGAGCTCGACGCCCAGATCGTGGCATCGACCATCGCCCGCCAGATCGAAGGCAAGATCGCCTATCGCCGTGCTGTGAAGATGGCTGTCGCAGCCACCATGCGCTCAGGCGCCGAGGGCATCAAGGTGCAGGTATCAGGCCGCCTCAACGGCGCCGAGATGGCCCGCTCCGAGATGTTCAAGGAGGGCCGCACACCCCTGCATACCCTGCGTGCCGACATCGACTACGCTCTCGTAGAGGCCCACACCAAAGTGGGTGTGATCGGCGTGAAGGTATGGATTTGCCGCGGCGAGGTTTACGGCAAGCGTGATCTTGCCCCCAACTTCACCCAGCAGGAGAAGGGCCCCCGCAGCCAGGGCGGCGAGCGCGGCGAACGCCGCCGCGGCGGTTTCCGCAAGCCCCGCAACTCGCAGGCTCCCCGCAACTGATATCCGTTTCGGCAG
>OGQT01002160.1_pt1 | contig 14407 bp, 15 predicted proteins | sample 1553261 | NCBI WGS metagenome assembly OGQT01 (sample SAMEA2579992, study PRJEB22360) | human gut metagenome | biome: human gut; feature: human-associated habitat; material: faeces | place: Denmark | collected 2008/2010
GATGGATAACATAGTCTTTCCGTAACTGAAAATAAGACTTCCAGCTCTTAACGGTTTTCTTTATTGCATTCTGGTTAACCTGGCTGTTCATCCGCCGGTAGGTTGGATGGTCTGTATACTTAAAGATAGCATCTAATACCGTATAAGATAAGAACCATTCATCCCTCGTCGGATAAGGAACAACCTTGTACTTTAGCTTTGACATCGCAACAGCACCTGCCATACCGCCAATCTTTTTGTATTCCTCCTGTTTTTTACAGTATACTTCATAGCTATGAGCATTTGCTTTCTGAATCCCAGTAAAGACATAATGCAAAACCTCTGTCTCATGGGATGTCCTTTCTTCCGGGGACTTCCGTATCCCTGTCATTGTGTTGCGGATATAGAAATTCGCTGCATTGTACATGCATTTGGCAGCTGTGGTGTTTTCTTCAAAATATCTGCATAACACAGCATCTTTATCTGGTCTTATCATGATCTTCCATCTACGCATACCATGCATCTCCTTCCTATAAAAATAACAGTTGTCTTAAAATTAAATAAAATCTTGATTTTGCTTATATTATACCATATAGTATAGGTAAATGAAACAAATGTTCCTCTATGGAGTCCCTCCTATTTCATTGCAACAACAGGTGGAGCTACCCTAGAAAAAGTAAAAGAATATGTAGAATCCCAACGTACTGATGACCATAAGAGGAAATATCAAAAAACAGGCAGATATCGTAAGCAGAGGAAAAAGTAAAAGCGCATTCATCCGCAGGCAACTGAAGTTGACTGCGGTTTTCTGCTTAAAGCTTGATAATCATATATTGCTCTCATTTTTCATCCTTCTCTTTCACCGTTTTTTCGAAAACCTCTTATTGTAGAACATTTGTTTTTTACTCATCTTTTAATACTCATCTGGTATGTCTTAACAATCATCTCAGCCTCTCCCGTATCCATATATTTTTTCGCATACTTTTGCAGCTCACTAAATAAATCCGGATATTTCATTGATAGTTCAACATAATAATTACTTCCAGATTGCTCTGTCCCTAAAATGTTTCCGGAACCTCGTAATGCATAATCGGACTCTGCAATCTGGAATCCATTTTTATATTTACATAAGGCAAGCAACCGTTTATTGTTCTTATGCACAGAATTTAATATGCAATATCCTTGACTATTTCCCCGTCCAACTCGTCCTCTTAGCTGATGTAAGCTTGCAAGCCCAAAACGCTCCGCATTGTTAATCACGATAACAGTAGCATTTGAAACGTTTACACCTACCTCAACAACAGTAGTGCTTACAAGAATCTTAATCTCTCCATTTTTAAAGGATCGAATCACTTTCTCTGTTTCATCTTCGTTCATTTTTCCATTTAAAACCGCTACAGCATTTTTACCAAAAATATTAGCATATTCCGTATATGTTTGCTCTACAGATAAAATTCCTTCCATAACGCCCTGTTTATCCTCAATAAGAGGGCATACAACATATGCTTGATGTCCTTTTTCAATCTCTTTCTTAATAAATTGAAATATCGTATTCTGAGAGGCACATATCGCTGTTTGTATCGGTTTGCGTCCATTGGGCATACTCTGAATATTAAATACTTCTGTAGTTGATAGCAGAACATCAGATAATGAACGGGGAATAGGGGTTGCAGACATCGTAACTGTGTGCATCCCTGCTTTCGCTTTTGTTGTAATTTCTTCCCTTTGCAGAACGCCAAAACGATGTTCTTCATCCGTTATTGATAGACCAAGATCATGAAATTTTACTTCTTTACTCAAAACACTATGCGTTCCAACAATCATTAACGCAGATCCATCTTCTATAGATTTAAGAATAGCTTCTCGTTCTTTTTTCTTTAATCCATTTGCAATGTACACTACGTCAATATTATATTGAGCAGCCATCTCTTTTAATTCATTGTAATGCTGGGAAGCTAAAACTTGTGTTGGTGCAAGTAAAACACTCTGAAATCCATTGTCAGCCATTACAAACATTAATAAAAAAGCTAAGATAGTCTTTCCACACCCTACGTCTCCTTGTATCAAAGCATTTAACCTCTTTCCGCTTCTTATCCTATTTACCAACTCTTCATAAGCAGATTTCTGATCTTTGGTAAGCTGAAACGGCAGATTTTTGATTATTTTTGTTGTGATTGCCAAGGAATGAATCCCATAGACAGAACCAGCAGGAAGATTTCTTTTTTTTTCTTCGAGCTGCAGGGCAAAATATAATAGATCATCTATATTTAACCGATATTTCGCTTTTTTTACCCCTTCTACGGATGATGGCTTATGCATTTCACGTATTGCCTCATCTTTGGACATCAAATTATATTTATGTAACAATTCTCTTGGAACCTTATCCGGTATTGTTGCATGTTCGAGGCAATCATTTATGATCCTTTCAAAATTACTTTCGGAAATCCCCCTTATTTTTTCATATGCAGTATAAATATGACAGTCAGATTCCCCATCATATTTTTTGAAGATAATCGGGTTGCTCATGAAAAATAGATTCTTTTTATTGGACGCTTTTAATTTTCCTCCAATGAAACATGTATCTCCTGGACGGTAATCTTTTTTGAGTACATTATACATCTCTGTAGTCCCGAACCAAGACACACATAATTCATTTTGCGTATATATATCTTGAAGAGTGCAGCGAACAATATATAGAGAGGACTGTTTTTTTAACTCATAGCTAACTAATTTGCATACAAAAGCATAATTTTTATCAAGTCTGCCCGTATTTAAAGGATTTATAAAAGAAAAATCATAGTATTTGGAAGGAAACAGCTGACAGACATCTTCGACAGTTTCCATTTTTCGCTTTTTTAAAATATTGTAAGCTCTTGTTCCTGCTATTTCCTTTAACATAATACTCCTCCTTTCTGGTAAGATTTTTTTGACTGAAAATCTTTGCGGCACAAGCTCCTTCTAAACTACAGATCAAGTAGAACAATTCGCAGTTCACCACAATCCTAATGCCATTCCTCTTACAGTTGCAGTTCGGTTAGATACATGAAAATATTCAGCAAGCTTATTTATAGAAATCATTCCGTTTTCAGAAAATTCTTTACATTTTGAAATGAACTGTTCGTCTGGCATCAATAAATAAGCTGCAAACTCATTAGCTTCATACTCCTCCACTTCTCCTATATTTACGGATTCCTTCGTTTTTAATTTGCCATTCCCATCATCTTCTAAAAAATGTAAAATAAGATGTCCCAATTCATGTGCAATAGAAAATAATAATTTGGTTTCCGGTACAGTATTTGCATACTCTATAGTAAATGAACTATCATCTAGTATAACCAACCTCGCATCCTCTTTTAAGTTATCTTTCGGAACGCAGGAACCAGGTAAGTTTTCCTGTATTATTTGACACAGTTGTTCTAATGTCAAAGGACTTTGTACCTTTACTGCGTTACATACAATATCTACACATCCATCTACATACAATTTTCTATACATTGCTTCTCCCTTATTTTAATCTCCATTTGGTATATACGGACGTAATGCTCCTGCCATCTTATTTGCCGGCATTGTTTGTATCCATACATGTCCGGGTCCTGATACAGCTGTGTTAAAAAATCCTTCTCCGCCAAAAAATTTATTTTTAAGACCAGCCACTGTTTCTACTTTTAATTTGCAGGATTCCGACATAGCTGCTAAATAACCGGTATTAATCAGCATTGATTCACCAATAGCTAATTCATATTCCATAACACTTCCATCAATTTCAAGAAAAGCAAGTCCATCACCACTTAATTTTTGCATGATAAAACCTTCACCACCAAATAAACCTGCTCCGATTTTTTTATTAAAAACAGTAGACAACTGCACTCCTTCTGTTGCTGCGAGAAATGCTTTTTTTTGCGCTATGATTTCATTTCCCGGCTCTATTTCGAATGGGAGTATTGTTCCCGGAAAAGAAGAAGCAAATGCAATCATACCCTTTCCTCTACCTCTACATGGATAATAAATGTTTTGAAAAAAAGATTCGCCCGAAAAAGTCCTTGCGACTGCTCTTCCGATACCATTCGAATTTGTTTCCATTTTCATATTCGGTGTCATCCAAGCCATCGCCCCCTGTTCTGTTATTATTTTTTCGCCTTCTTCTAAATGACAAATTACAACTGGGAGATTGTTTCCTTCAATTTCGTATCTCATGTAATAATACCTCTCTTTCTTTTAGTCTGTTTTCTATCTAATATGCCTATTTACTATTTACCAGTATTGTAACAACAAAAAAAACTCATCTATTTTTATAAGAAAAAAAGCCCCCTATATAGGAGACTTTTTATTAAAAATATGCTCGGTACACCGAGAGCAGTATTGTAAAAAAATTATACTGCGAGTAAGCATCTACGGTTATCACAGCTAACCAACTTAAAAATATCCAAAGTAAAAATACTCCAGACACCGCGCATATAACATTTCCTGCTATTTTTTTCATATTCATTTTTTCGTTCCTCCTCTTTTGAATTTCACGTTCAATTCTAATTTGGAAAAATCGTTAAAAATACATTTTTATCAAAAAAAGAAGCCTCTTAAAGAGACTTCTTCTTTTGGACAAAAAGGATGCTACTTTAGTTAGCTGTGCCATTCAATCTTTGCTAACCAGCATTTCTCTTTATTTTTTCTGCATTCTTTCGTTTTTTTATCATACCATTTGATTTTTTCAATAGTACTCTTTGGACGAAGATCTGTGTTGCACAAAGGACATTTTTCACCCTTTATATAACCAAGATAAAGTTTGCTACCACACTCTGGACAGCCAATATAAGTAGAAGAACGCCGATGGATAGAATGAGTCTCAATAAAATCATCTCTTTTCTTTTCCCATTCTGTTACTTTTGCTCTGCCTTTTGCTGAAATATCATAATACATTACGATATGATCTGAATACCAGCCACTATCATATTTTTTGATAGCCTCAACAGCTTCTTCATAATTTTTGTATATTTCATTTCTATGTATCGTAAGGTTTCCATGATATCCTCCAGATTCCCGTGGATCATATGCATTACCTGTTATACGACTGATAAAGAGCTTCAAATTCTTTTCTGTCGTAACCTTTGTAGAATAATATTCAATCTGGTGTCCCATATATTGTTTCTCCTTTTGTTTTTTTTGATGCTGTTTTACTTCGATAATACAAACTCTTTTCTCGTCAGATTGTCCCTTACGACACCCTTGCGATATCTTACAGAACACAGTTTAAATCTTTCTGTTGCTTTTTCCTTACTTGAAAGCCCAGAGAGACAATGACGTATTTCTCCTTCTTCATCTACAAGAAATAGGTCATACCCTTTTCTTGTAAATTTATCCAGTTCATTATTCATGATTTCTTCATAAGCGATTAGACACTCCCCATAAAGAGCAGCCATCTGTCGGATACTTTCCTTATCTGTAAATAATGTCTTAATTGTTCCTAATGAAACAAGGTCAAACTTATCTGTCAGACTATAATAACCTCTGATATAAAGATTAAGATAATACCCTTCATTGCTGCCTGGCTGCAGAGTGAATATAGGACGAAACTCATAATCATAAAGTCCTGCTTCATAATTGTCTGCCTGCTCATAATCTACAAGGTTCGATGGCCATTTTTCAGACTCTTTAGCCTTTTCGATAATCTCATGAAATAAGTCCTGATTTGTAATAACGTCAGATTCCTTCTTGATTTCTTTTAACATAATATTTCTCCTTTGTTAATTATCTCATTGGAAGGTACATCGGTACATCATCTGGATAACCGGTTTCTTCTTCGTAATATAAAACACCATTTCTAGCGACAGGTGCTTCTTCTAATGTTAATATCTCCGCTGTAAATCTACCTCTTTCAAAAGTATCAATAAGTTCATTACCATAACCATTATGTGGGTCTAATTGATAACGAATACTTCCGTTATCATACAAGAAGATATAAATATCTCCCCAATTGATACGAATCCAATCAACATCTGTTCCATCTGCTACAGGACTTTCAATCTGAGCAAACTGCTTTACATATTCCTGAATTTTTTTAGATTTGTTATGCTCCAGAATATCTATTGCTATTGCATTGCAATAATTAAACTGCATCATCAAATATTCTTTTAACGAAAGTTTTCTTTTTACTTGAACATCAAAATCTGAATCAATATCTTTTTGGTTACAATTGCTTTTATTAGACCAATACAAAATATTAAGTTCTGTTATCAGCTCTTTAAAAGTATTTACCTTATGTTTGTTTTCATCAATATAGCACTCTACTACCGGATCATCCGCACTAGGTAAATCCAATCCGTCTTCAGCCCACCATTTCTTTAAGATTTCTTCCAGTAACTGATTCCATTTTCTTACTTTATTTTCACAGTTGACGGTAGAATATCTTATTCTTATTGTATTTAAACTAACTGTGTTGTTTAGATATGCCGGAATATCAATCTCATCATCAACCTTAGAAAAAACGTCAAACAGTGTATCTGTGTCGTATCCTTCCGGTAAATATCTTAAGATATACGGAATATATTTTTCTATATCTTTTGGTTGCATCTTCCAAGGGTACATTACTGATGTTGCTTTCTCAAAAACAGCAATATCCATAATATTTTTAGCTTTTTTCGCCGTCATATTGTTGTCTTCTACAACATAAACGACATCATTATAATTTGCCTTCCATGTACCTTTCTGACATTTTCCTCGGCATACCTCTAAATCTTTGTCAAACAAGATTATTTCTGAGAAATCTGAGTCAAATCTCATTTGAGCCTTCATATTATCATCAAAGGATATTGTAAATGACAAAGCTTTTTTTCGCTCTAGGTCATACTTCTGATAAACTTCCGCATCGTTCATCTGCAGTAACTCATTTATCCATTGTTTCTGCATTTCAGAAAAAACTACATATGCAATGTGTTCTTTTCGAACAGAAAAACCATTATGAAGATATCCGTATTTGTCTGAAATCCACTCAGAAATATCGTCAAGATAATCTTCGCCTTCTGCAGCAGAAGCAAATTGAAGAGGAAGAACGATTTCCTCTGGCAATGAATCAAATAATTCTTCATCCCCGTCTGTGTCCCATTTCCATTTGATATTGACAACGCTATACTGCTCTGCTTTTAATACTGTGGTAGCCATACTCATATTCTTTCTCCTTTTTGTATACAATGTGATTTACTTACGTTTTTCTTTATCATGCGGTAAAATCAAACAATGTGAATTGATATCCCGGTTCAAAATAATCTTCGGGTATTTTTAATTCTTCTTCATACCAATCAGGTGCAAAAAGTATATTCTCTGGGAATGCATTGATATTTTCCCTGATTTCATCCTGCGAAAGATTTTTTAGAAAAATAGCATCTTTACAATTAGTAAGCACCTGATGCATATCAACCTGTCTTCTAAATTCAGGCTCTATATACTTTAATAGCCATAATTTAGAATTCGAACTTTGTGTTCTGCTCATAACATAATCAATGATTTTTTGAGTCTGAAAGTCTTCGAAATCACTTGGCAGGATATGCTCTCTCGTTTTAAGGTAAGCAAACACATGGTCCTCGTCCTTTAATTTTGATGGTATATCAGAAAGAGAATGACATTTTTCTGGTGTCCATGCCTGCTCCTGATATTTCTCTGGCAAATCGGAGATCTTATAAAACAGTTTTCTATCAATTACCTTTTCCCAAAAAGAATCTGTTTTTATATTTTCTGGGATATATCTCAGAGCAGCAAAAGAATTCGATTCCATCGCAATAAGACAAAGTTCTTCATCTATTGCATTTTTAGGAACCTGTTCAATATTTGTTCCTCTTTTTGAAACAAAAGTTTTATAAACTTCTTTTGTTCGCAATGCATTAGGGATGATTTTTAACTCGTCAGTATGCCCCGCAACCACAACAGCTAATTCTTCATCCCAGTAAGTTTGGGGAATCTTTCCACCAAATCCCATTTCTTCCCTCTGGATACATTTTAATAACAGCTCTTTGGAGATAGTATTTAAATGAATACAGTTTAAAAAACTGTTTTGCCCATGGTCAGATAAGATTTCATAAAATTTATCTATCTGATATCGTTTAGGCAAGTATTCTATCGCTGCAAAATGTCTTAAGCAGCATAATAAAGAAACTTTAGCTGTCTTTAACTCATCAGGAATCACCTCAAATAGATGACATGGACTGATATAAGACTTTGAATTTTTAAGGGTAAACAGGATTAGTTCTTCTGACAGAATATCTTTGTATTTTTCCGGCAAGATACGGTAATAATAACCATCTGCTTTACAAAGATTTTCCCAGTATATAGCACTTTGGCATTCTTCCGGTATATATATTCTGTCATAGTAAGCTCCCTTATCCGCTAGTTTCTTACTAAACAAAATAGCCAATTCTGAATTCCAGCGATTTTCTGGCACATTATGCATCATACTCTCATCGTATAAAAGACATTCTGCCAGATCATCATCTGATAAGATATCGTAAAAATTATCTGGAAAGTAAATGTAATGCGCTCTTTTTACAGCATCTAAAATTTCTTTCGATGATGGATTCTTTTTAGTCCGGATAACTTGTGGATAATAAGAAAATACTTCATCGTATAATTCTTCCTGTTTCTCCTCAGATAACTTAAAGTACAAGTTAACGAAATCCTGCCGGCTAAATTCAATCGGCATCATTCCTTCCACAATATCTGCAGCTTCTTTAGCAGTCACAGAAAATGATTTTTCTTTGATAACCAATTTAATATTTTGCTTATGTGAAGTAAAATATTCATTTACACTACCACCATTTAGTAGCCACACCTTTAAGTCATCCAGTTTTCCATGCTGCATGGCATATCTTATGATTGCTTCGTTTTTGTCCATTTGACATTCCTCCTTGTTTTGAAAAATATTTACAGTTTTAATATGAAAGGGTACGAAAATAAAAATTCTCAGGAGGTTTATTGCCATTTCTGTTTTTCTTACAAAAATGATTTTTTTCTTTCGGAGTATATAGTGAAAAAAGAAAACTTTTATATATGACAAAAAAGCATTTTTAGACAGATTAAAAAAAAGGAGTATACATTATGATAAATTACATGGTTGATTCAGAAAATGTGGGAACAAAATGGATTCCCTATTTAAAAGAGAACATAAAAAAAACAGACCGGGTATTTTTATTTTACACAGATAAAAGTCCAACTATCCCCTGTGGCAAGCTGAATGATCTTACATTATTTATCCACCAGATACAGTCTATCCACTGTTATAACAAAACAGCAAATGCTCTTGATTTTCAGCTTTGCTCCTATCTGGGGTACCTAATAAGAGGTGGCTCAAAATCTTCTTACTGCATTTTAACAAATGATAAAGGATTCGATGCTGCGGTATCGTTTTGGGCAGAAAAAGGGATTAAGATATACCGGCATAGTCTTGCTGCAGAAATAGGATATCCAGACAAAACCCGGGTGGGTTCTATGCCAAACCTCGGAGCTATCCTTTCTCTAAAAGCAAACAATCCGGATTTAAAGACCATAGAAAAAATCATAAAGGAATCTGATTCTGTTGCTGTAGTTCTTAACAAGATAACTACCGTATTAGGAACAAGAACTGGAAAAAATTATTGCAAAAAGTTAGAGAAGCATTTAAAAAAATATTATCTCGTAAATAAATAAGCCTGTGAACTACTGTGGCTATTGAAATAATAACCGATTATCTCTCTCTCACAAAAAATAGAGCGATGATATTATATACCATCACTCTATTTTTTCTAGTCAATTACTTTTAACTCTGTAATATTATCTAAATCAGATAAATCCATTCCTTCATATTTTGATATAAAACTTTCTAAAGAAGCCCGGCGCACCTTTAAGCTTCCAAGTTTTAATGCCGGCAATAAACCCTTGCGGATTAGAGCATATACTAAATGAATATTTATACCTAAACATTTGGATACTTCTTTTACATTATATAACATTTTATCCTCCATGAAACACCCTTCTTTCTTTATTTTTATTATTTTATAATATGTAAATTTATTTTAATTCACAGTCAGGGTCTTCAAGGAGTCCGAATACCAATTTCATCCCGACAGCAATCAATCTCATATCAGTAATAGATATCACTTTTATCCACCGGCCATTGTTTTTGTTTTAATCCCCAGCCGGTATTGACGGAGACTGAATTATAAGAAAAATTTTAGTCGTTAAATTATCATTAACCTTTATATATTTCATTCAATTTTTCATTACTATTATTTTTTATCTTTGGCGTAACATGATTTGCATATATATTCATCGTTACAGAAATATCCTTATGTCCCAGTCTTTTTTGAACATATACCATATTTACATTGTTTTCCAATAGCATTGTTGCATGAGTATGACGCAAACTATATGTATCATATTCGGGAAAATTAAGTTCCCTATGAATTACAGATGATGCATGGGTTAAAACTCTTGGTGATGTAAATGTACCATTTTCTCTTCTACATACAAAGTTAATCTCATTATCTGTTTTTGTTGTTTTTATTTGATTCATTGGGATAATATCATATGTCGACTTTTCTCCTGAAATATATAACTTTTGATCACAATAATATCGCGTATAATATTCAGCATAATATTCCTCTGATTTAAGCTGCCATTCTTTTTCTCTTTTTAGCAATGCGATAAGCTCATCATCCAAATCTATCTGTCTATAGGAATTATACTTAGGTTCAGAAAAGTACCAATATCCATTTGACTTAGATGTTCCATTATAGAGCTTTATATCTTTTTTCGTTCTCTTTCCTTGATGCCATTGTACCTGTCTATTTACTCTAAGCAATTTATTTTCAAAATCAATGTCTTCCCAGGTTAATCCAAATACTTCGCCCACTCTTAATCCACAATGATAAATTATCATTAACGGCAGATGTGCCGGCTCTTTTTCCGGAAAACGTTCGAATATTTGTTTTATTCTATCTTCTGATACATAAATATGTGGTTTTTGTCGTGTAATAGTTGCTTTTTGTGGCTGTTGATTTCTTGGGATTATCAGATTTATTGCGGGAGATGCTACGATGTAATGCTTTTCCTCCGCCCATCGAAAGGCTTTCGTTACAATCCCTCTGATAGATGATATTGTATTTTTGGAAAATCCTTTATCATACATATCTTTGATAAAATCTTGAAGAATATCTTTCGTAATATTCTTCAGATAATACTCTCCGATAGATGGTTTAATATATAAACGGATCTTCTTATGATATCCGTCGAGTGTAGACTCCTTACAAGTTAATCCACAATCTTTTTCCATCCATAGATCAAAAAAATCTGCTACAGATATATTTGTATCTTTTGTTGTCTGTCCACATTTTTCATATAGGCTTAGTTCTATTTTACCGGCTTCTTTTGCTTCACGCTTTGTTCTAAAACCAGATTTCGTCTTTCTTTTTCTTTTGCCATCAATTCTGGCAATTTCAAAAGCATATTCGTACACCATTTTTCCTGATTTTAACATTCTTGGTCTTACAATTAAATCACTCATATTAATCCTTCCTTTCGTTTTATCCATTAACACATAATAGTATGTAAAAATAATAAACAAAAAGCATCAATACGGCTTAAATAGGTGCTTGTAGACTTCAACGGTGTTAAAAGTCTACATTACGAAGCTGTGTAGACTTCTCGTAGACTTGACAACATCTGTTGTAAGATTTTTCTTTTTAAGAATAATATTTAGAAAATAAAAAAAGGGACTTCCACATAAAATGGAAGTCCCAAAACCCGCATAAATAAAGAGTTTTTCTTAGAATCTACCTGCCTTAGCAGCTTCTTCTACGGATACAGCTACTGCAACTGTAGCACCTACCATAGGGTTGTTACCCAATAATATTGTGTGTATTTATAAGTATTTCACAATCTCCAAAACTCGCTTAAATACTAGATATTCGATACTTTATCGTATCTTATTATATCTTATGTATTTTAGCTGTATCGTTGTCATTGTTGTCAAAATGTTGTCATCCTATTCTTTTTGTTTTTCTGGTTATTTATTCTTAACGAGTTTACCCTTTTTAAGAAGATTAAGTAACCTTGTATTCTGTGTGGCAGTACCGGAATAGTTCTTGATGCCGTTTAAGACTGCAATCCTTTTTCTGTTATTCTTTCCGGAGTTGATGCCTAATGATTTCAGTGCATCCACAAGCGATTTCGACTTGCCTTTATATTTCGGATAATATACAATTTTTTTCTTAACAGGTTTCTTTGTATTTTCTTCAACTTTTTTCGCAACTGGTTCTTTGTAGAGTACGTTCAAATCAAAATTGCCAGAATTTCCGCTTGAGATTATTTTTGGAAATCTCCCTTTCGAAGTATACTGCCATGCAATATTAGCCATGGTAGGTTTATACTTTTCATTAGGATCCGTAGCAATCTGCATACGAGCGTCCCCACGATAATAACGGGCAATCCACCAGTTATTACACTTTACGAGTTTTCTATCAATGTGTTCATTGTAATAGCTCATACCCGTGTAGACTCCAAAAGTATATCCTCGACTTTCTACAATCTGCTGTGCTGCATTAATAATCTCAGCGATCTTTGTCTTACTTAAGGCTGCCTGGGCTTTGTCCTCCAGGTCAAACCACACGCCATAGACAAAATGGGTTTTATCTATCTTATCTAAGATATCGCAGACCAGTTCCATGTCACTTTTAGCTTTTGTGGCTGTAGTTGCGTAAGAGTAATTATATACTCCCCAGGCAATTTCGTTCTCGTTGCAAGCCGCATAATTCTCGTTGAACTTTTTATCTCTGTTCAGATCTTTTCTGATGATTTTTAAGATAGCCCCCTGGCAGCCGTATGCCTTCGCTTTTTCCCAGCTTACGACTCCGTTATAACTCGATACATCAACTAATTTTCTCATGCCTATTCCTCCTTACTTTCCTGTGGCATCTCGTCTGTCATATCACTCAATGTCTCTTTAATGTGTTCTTTCAATTTTTTCGGTACTGGCAGTCCGCATAAGGTCATATTTTTCAAAATTGATAGCGCTTCATATAAAATAAAAAGTAAACAGAAGAACTCACAAATTCCTAACTTTTTAATTCCCAGCACTGTTATATATTGCTCCGGCACCATAAACAAGATATTTACATGCATAACAACGTCTACCAGCATCAAAAAACCTACACTGGCAAGCATTGCCACTTTTCTAATGCCTCCATCAATTCCAAATGATGAATTAAGTTCGCGGTCCTTTGCAGCACGAAGCAATCCCAGAATTGTATCAAGCATGACGCCAATAATTAATGTTCTAAAAAACGAGTTACTTGTTAATAATTTTAATGTTTCCTGTAGCATAATTTTCCTCCTAACTTACTTTACGATAACTACTCCACGATATTTCTCGTTCGTGCAGCGTTTTGCATTTTCTTTCGCAACTGTCGTTGTACTTTTCTTTCCATCAGAGAATCTCCACACTTTTCCACTTTTATCATCTTGTAATAAAACAACTGTGTGAATCGGATTGCCCTCCTCAAATAGAATCATGTGTCCTTTTTTCAAGTGTGCTTCGATTCTTTCATTACTCATGCTTTTGTGATAGATTGCAGGCTTTCCAGGGCAGATCTGGTTAATTCCCTTAACGATTTCTGTGAGCGGATACTTTGCGCCGCATTTCAATTTCTTTCTTGCGAAGTTTAAGCACTGCTGCATATTTTTCTTGATACCTCGAAATCTCAAAGCCATGTAAAACGCTACGAGACTGCATCCGTGTATGCGGATGAACGAAGATTTGAAATCATACTGTGATGGCACCGGAATCTGTCTTCCGTTATCCAAATAAATACGATACGGATATTTCTTTTTTGTTTTCTTGTTTTTGTTTGCTTTTACTCTCATCTTAACCACCTCCTAGAGAGCGAAAAAATACACCACAAAGACAATTATCTCTGTGGTGTATAAATTAAAATGTGTTATTATTGACTTATAACCTTTCGCTTAGGTTATTATTTTCATACTTTAGCAGTTCCTAACGGAGCTGCTATTCCTTTTTTACAAGTGTTTTTCCTGGATGAATTGATTGATTCCATTAATGTGATCAATCAATTCATTGTCTACTGCCACGAAATTTCCTTTATTATTCTGGCTTGTGATATTGCCGCTTTCATCGATTTCTGAGTATGTGTATGCGATTCTATTGCCTTCTCCTGTTGTTAAATGTGTGAATGATGTTAATTTCTTCATGTGTTATAATAAAAAAGTCATCTTGTAAGAGATGTGGATTAAAATTATCTTTTTATTTTAAGAGTGGCGTTTTATATTTTTATAGAACGCTATTTTCTTTTAAAAATTTTATCAAGTTAATTAGTTTCCGCTTTCGGTTCTTCTTCAACCACAACGTCCATCAGCTCATTGTACTGTTTCTCTGTAATCCTGCCTGTTGCAAAGA
>OGQT01002164.1_pt1 | contig 14373 bp, 12 predicted proteins | sample 1553261 | NCBI WGS metagenome assembly OGQT01 (sample SAMEA2579992, study PRJEB22360) | human gut metagenome | biome: human gut; feature: human-associated habitat; material: faeces | place: Denmark | collected 2008/2010
AAGCCCTCGGCGGCCGCATCGATAATCGCCTGCAAGTTCGTTCCGCTGCCTGAAAGCAGCACGCCAATCTTAAGTTTGTCGGTCACGTAACCGCCCTTTCCGCAAGATGAGCCGAGCCATCGAAGGAATGGCCCGGCGACACAGCAACAAACAGTATACGCAAAAGGCGCGCCGATTCCGCCGCAGAAGCACAAGCGTCAACTGATTAGCATCGATGAAGTCCCCTCTCGGGGGGTAGGGATAATCAACTTGCAGAAGCATTGAGATCATCAGCGGATCTAAAAACCATATAGTTTAGCTAGCTTCGCAATCTGCTCACCATAAGTTTGCCGCGTTTCATGACCAAAAGATGCCTCTTCATTTTTGCTGATGAGATGGAAGGCAACGAGCCCCCTATCCGCTTTCGCGGCCATCGCGCGTTCTTTCGCCGTTTGCCTCTGTCGCGCCTTAAGAGAAGATCCGCCCTTATCTCTTTGACCCGCCAGGTACGCTCCGTCCCTCTTTGGCTTTCTCATCATGAAGCGCTCTCTTTCGCTAAGGAGCGCCTCACCCCAAATCGATGCCCTTTTTCGCGGCATAGAGATCGCTTTGCGTTAACGCTATTTTCAGCTCTGTCTTAGACATCGCTTTAAGAGTACCGTCTTCATTTTCAAAGAAAGTTAGTTTGGGCAAATCTGCCTTGTTGCTTTCAAGGTACTCGGCGAGGCTGGAGAAATCACCAATTCCTTTCGCCTTGTGCGGAGTGGTACTCACGAAAATGTCCGAGTACCGAATACTGCCAATCAGCTGCCGAGGATCGAACTTTCCACTATGAACCTCGTCGTATGTTAATGCCTCAAAAGCATCACGGGGCAATCCTACCGAATTGAAAATTCCCGGCAAGTCCTTTCGCTTCACACCCGACGAAAGACCAAGAATGAGAATCTTTGCATCATCAACAAAAGAAGGACGGCCTCCCCCATCGGCGGCACTTCGCTCCCTCGCAACTTTATCGCTTTTCTCTCGCGCACGATATACACGAAGCTCGTCTTCCTGCCTCTGGAATCTTTCGTCCGCCTTCGCCGCCCGCCGCTTAGCCTCCTCCAACATCCGCTCAAGCTCGACGATATATTCATCTTTGTGTCGACTGGAAGAGGGAGAATCTGCAACTTCTTCCAAATCTCGCGTAGCCTGCTCAAGAGATTCGTCGCTCTCGACCTTTTCTTTCGCAAGCTGCTCAAAATTACAACGAGCTTTAACAGCCTCCTCCGAGCGTCTTTTCGCCAAAGCCTGACGCGCCTTGGGATTATCGCTGTCGTCCACCTCAATCAAATCCGACGAAAGCTCGTAAAGCGTACGCGAAGGGTTATCAGTAGCGGACATCATTGTCAAAGACGTTGTCGCACGAGTCATGCCGACATAGAGCAAATGGCGATTCGTATCTTCTTGAGTAAACTCATTCGAAAAGTTGAACTTCCCCTCATCGAGATCGACCAGAATCACGTGATCGGCCTCTAGGCCTTTTAGGGAATGGAGGGTCGTCACCGTCACACCCCGAGACTTAAGCCGGCCTAAAGCATCAGACTTCCAAGGGGAGCCTATAGCAATTGTGCATTTGCTATCGCCAGCGCGAAGTGCGCCGATGGTTTCTTGAATCCGATTGAGCTGAGACTGCTGTCCATTGCAGAAAATCAACCGTGGCTTTTGCCCATTACGGCGTTTCTGGGCAGGTTGTCCCATTTCCGTATCCGATCTTATGCCAAAGTCCATAAGTGATCGGGCGGCTAGATAAATTTGCTGCGTACTCCGAAAATCCTCAGTCAGACGAATTGGCCTAACGCGTTTCCCCGTAACCTCTTGCCAAGTAAACCCACGTCCGTAAATCGACTGGTTCGTATCGCCTGTAAAAACAACTTTTCCCGAAACTGTCCTGTACAAAGCCTTAATCCACGTGATGGGAAGATCTTGAACCTCATCAATCACGAGATGCGCCGCTATCGGCTTACATTCACGGTGCTCGCAATAGTTCAGAACCTGATTGCCAATATCGTCGAAGTCGAAGACCTTTTGCTTTGAGTCGGAAAGATCAGCAAGACTTGCCATATAAGCTTTATAGATAGTGAAAACTTGTTTTCGCTGATCACTCGAGAGGCGAGTACGCCTACCGACACGCTTGACCTCAAGATATCTATTGAGGCTTCGAATGCCTTGCCCCAGAAGCCAACCAATTTCTTCGTCAAGAAAAGCCGCGTCTGCAAGACAGCCGGATAAGGATAGTTCCTCTTTGCTTCTGTCGAGATACCGATTTATGAACGAACGCCGTCCCTCGTTATTCTCATTGTTAACGTAACGATATTTTTCGAACCCATTTTTCTTAAGAAACGTTTTCAAGTATGCATGAACCGTTCTTACGGCGACGTGAGCCGTCTCGCTACCAACAATATCAGGCAGCTGCCTTGAAACGTAATTAACGAGCTCATTCGTATACGTGACAAAATAAGGCTCTTCGGTGGTTTCTGTGGGAGAGATTCCGGCATAGGCCCAGCTCAGCGGGCGAAAACAACGATCTGGAACTGAAACGGCCCCGGGAGGGGCCGTTTCCGCGTCATCCGCCTATGATTGCTAAGCCAAATTCAGACAACCGAAGAGGTGTGACGCATGAAGAGTCTACTACTTCTCGCCCTCGGTCTGGCCCGCACGGTCGTCCTGGGCGCGCGCATCGAGGCCGAGCGCATCGTCGTGAGCGTCCGGCCCTACAAGCGCGAGCAGCGCCGCTGCCCCGTATGCGGCAGGGCCTGCGACTTCTACGACATGGCGAACCGCGGGGCCCCCAGGCTGTGGAGGGCGATGGACCTGGCGCGCTCGGCCTGCTACCTGGAGTACGCGCCCTGCAGGGTGCGCTGCCCGGAGCACGGCGTGCGCACCGAGGCCATCCCCTGGGCGCGGCACGGGGCGCGCTTCACGCGCGACTTCGAGGACTGGGTGGCGTGGCTGTTTTTGATAGCTTAATTTCTAAGGAAATCACGGGATAAAAGTTTCGGGTTTCACGTCAGAAGTTTCACGTAGGGCAAAAGCGCCGACCATCTTCCGAGCCAGGCCTATCCTAGTCATTGCTTCGGTAATTTGACTAAGGAGGCCGGAAAGGAAAATGATCGGCATGTCAACCATTCTATCAATCAGGCAGCGGCTTGACGCCGGCGACAGCGTCGCCCAGGTCGCCAGGGACGAGGGGGTGTCGGAGCCGACCGTGCGCAAGTACCGCGACATGGACGATTTCTCCCCCTCTTTGAAGGCCGGAAGGAAGCGGGCGTCCAAGCTCGACCCGTACAAGCCGGTGATAGACTCGTGGCTCCTGCAGGATCGCAAGCGCCGCGCCAAGCAGCGCCATACGGCCAAGCGCGTCTACGACCGCCTCGTGGCGGAGTGCGGGTTCGACGGCGGCTACACCATCGTGCAGCAGTACGTGAAGGCCAGGAGGTCCGAGCTCAAGCGCGCGAAGGACGAGTTCCTGCACCTCGAATGGGCTCCCGCGGAGGCCCAGGTCGACTTCGGCGTCTGCGATTTCAGGATCCTGGGGATCGTGCGCGAGGTGCACTACCTCGTCGTGACGTTCCCGTTCTCCAACGTCTCCTTGGCCCAATGCTTCCGGGGCGAGAACTCGGAATGCGTCTGCGAAGGGCTGAAGGCGGTCTTCGAGTTCTGCGGGGGCGTGCCGACGAGGCTCGTGTTCGACAACGCCACGGGCGTCGGCCGCCGCGTCGGCGGGGCGGTCCTCCTCGATCAGCACCGCCGACACCTTCGAGCGCTTCGCCGCGCACTACGGGTTCTCGTTCACGTTCTGCAACCCCCGCTCGGGCAACGAGAAGGGGGCGGTCGAGAACGCGGTCGGCGCCGTTCGCCGCAACGTGTTCGTGCCGATGCCCAGGGTCGACAACCTGCGGGCGTACAACAAGCGCCTGCTCAACGCCTGCATGGGCCGCGCCGACAAGGACCACTATCTCAAAGGCGAGCCGGAGCGCCAGCTGTTCGAGGAGGACTGCGCCTCGATGCTCGAGCTGCCGGCGAGGCCGTTCAGGGTGGCCAAGGTCGGCAGCGCGAAGACCGACAAGTACGGCGACGTCTGTCTGGAGGGCAGGCATCGCTACCCGCTCGGCCCGGAGCATGCGTGCGAGCGGGTGGGCGTGGAGCTGGGCGCGTTCTCCGTCGCGTTCTGCACGGCCGAGGGCGAGCCGATCGCCGAGTTCGATCGGGCTTACGGCGATGCGCCCACCAGGGCGAGCGATCCGCTTTCCCAGCTCGCCCTCCTTTGCCGCAAGCCGGGCGCCTGGCGCAACAGCGAGGTGCGCGCCGCGATGCCGCCGGGCCTCGTGGCGTCGATCGACGCGATGGGCAAGTCCGACAGGCGGGCGTCGCTCAGGATGCTGCGGGACGTGAGCGCCGGCTGCGGCTACGAGGCGACGGTCAGGGCGATGGATGCGCTTGCCGGCAGGCCCGGGGGCGTGAACGAGGCGGACGTCGCATTGGCCGCGTCGTGCGTCGCCAACGGGCAGGGGGCCATAGCATACGACGACGAGCCGAGCCTGTCGGCCTACGACGCCGTGTTCGGAAGGGGCGCATGATGGACGCGGAGCAGCTGACCCGCGGGCAGCTGGAATCCGAGTTCTCGGCGCTTGCGCGCACGATGTACTTCAGCAGGTCGACCATCGCGTCTTTCGCCAAGGAGGCGACGCGCGGCCAGCTCGTCGCCGTGTGCGACCTGATCAGGGGCGAGAACGCGACCCGGGAGGAGAATAAAAAGGCGAGGCTCCTGCGCCAGGCGAGGTTTCCGTCGCTGAAGTCGTTCTCGGACTTCGACTTCAGCGAGGTGTCCATGCCCGACGGCTACACGGTCGACGACATGAGGTCGCTCGGCTTCATCGAATCCGCCCAGGACTTCGTGTTCTACGGCGGCTGCGGCCGGGGGAAGACCCATTTGTCGATCGCGCTGGGGATCCTCGCGACGGAGCGCGGCTACAAGGTGCGCTACTTCGAGACGTCGTCGCTGGTGCTGATGCTCAAGGCCGCGGCCGCCGACGGCAGGCTGGAGGCGGCGCTCAAGGACGTCGCGAAGGCGGACCTGCTGATCGTCGACGAGTATGGCTACATACCAATCGACATCGAGGGCGCGAGGCTGCTCTACCAGGTCATGTCGGCGACGTACGAGGCCAGGAGCATGATCGTCACGACGAACATAGAGTTCGGGAAGTGGGGCACCGTGCTCGGGGACGCGCACCTCGCCACCGCGACCGTCGACAGGATCATGCATCACGGCCGCCTGGTCGAGTTCGGCGGGCAGAGCAGAAGGTTCGAGGAGGCCCTCATGATGGGCAGGTCGGAAAGTTAGGGAGGAAGAGGAACGGCGCCTTTGCCTGTGCCGTTAAACCCGAAACAAATAACCCGTGAGTTCCTAAAAAATTCTCTTGTGAAAAACACGTGGCTGGCGGTCCGCTGCACCGCCTCGGCGGTCTCCGAGCTCGCCCGCGTCGAGTGGCACAGCGTGGGCGGCGTGTGCAGGCGCGTCTACGCCGAGCTGGAGGCCGCGCGCGGCGCCTCGAGGTTCGACGGCGTGCGCCGCATCGGCATCGACGAGACGTCGTACAAGAAGGGCCACAAGTACGTCACGGTGGTCGTCGACCACGACCGCGGCTGCCTCATCTGGGCGCACGAGGGCACCGGCAAGGACGTGCTCAACCTGTTCCTCGACGAGCTCACGCGCGAGCAGAGGCGCGCCATAGAGGTGGTGACCGCCGACGGCGCGAGGTGGATAAGGCAGCTGGTCAAGCGCCGCTGCCCCAACGCGAGGTGGGTCATGGACCCCTTCCACGTGGTCCAGTGGATGAACGACGCGCTCGACGCCGTGCGCTGCGAGGAGTGGAACGCCGCCAGGGCCGCCGCCAGGGCCGCCAGGCCCAGGCCCGAGGGCAAGCGCGGCAGGCCTGCCAAAGGCGAGCTGCCGCCCGAGGAGGTCAGGGCGCTCGAGGAGGAGGCGGCCTCCATCAAGGGCAGCCGCTACGCGCTCGTGAAGAACCCCGAGGACCTCACCGACGGCCAGAGGGCGAGGCTCGAGGCGCTCAAGAAGAGGGCCGGCTCGCGGCTGGTCAGGGCCTGGGAGCTCAAGGAGGACCTGCGGGCCGTCTTCCGGGCAGCCGACGGCTCCGAGGCCGCCGAGCTGCTCGACGACTGGATGCACAGGGCCGCCTACTGCAAGATCGCCAAGGTCGTCGCCGTGGAGAAGAAGGTGCGCCGCCGGCGCGACGACATCATCGCCGCAGTCGAGCTCGGCATCAGCAACGGGCGCGTAGAGGCCATCAACAACAAGATCAAGGTGACGGTGAGGATGGGCTACGGCTTCCGCAACACCGACAACCTCGTGGCCCTGCTCATGCTCAGGTGCGGCGACTGCCAGCCCCAGCTCCCGGGTCGCCCGGTGAAGGCGAGGAAGAAGGGCGTGAAGGGAGCGAAGAGCGTTGCTGCCTAGGCTAGCCCCTTGTCACACAAACTACCGAAGCCTCTGATTCTTACATGCACGTGCTCGAAGAACGCCTCGGTTGATTTCAGTATGTTGAACGTCGCGTCGATGAATCGGCGTACAATGTTGCCCCATACCGACCCGCTTGTATCGATGACGATGACGAACTCGCGGATTCGCTTCTCCTCGCGATATTCGAGGGGCTCTATGAGCGGCAAGTTGCCGTACAGCTTCAGCCCATAGGTGTAGAAGATGTAGTCGAATTCGTCTTCCGATGCCTTGAGCATCTCGCCGGGAATCGCAAATTGCCTCAGGAAGTCTACGTAGTCGACGCGGGTGCGGGACGACTCTTCGAGCTCGTCGACGAGCCCGCTTAAGACCCGACCCCTGCCTTTGGAGTAGGTTTGCAGGTTGATTGCCAGGCTTTTCGCTACACGCCGCCACCCTTCCATCTCGGCGTTTCTGCTAGGACGGGCAACTTCTCTGAGAAACGCGCCCCGGTTAACGGATAAGGCGTTTGCAGCAGAGCTGCCGGGGAATCGACCCTGACCTGAGCTGGGAGCATCTGCGTTCTCGGCAGGCTCGCCATTATTCGAGTTACTCTCTTCCTGCGATGCCGATTGAGCATGTTTTCCTGTGTCACGAGCCTTTCCGCCGGCATCGTGAATGTCTCTTGATCGTTCAGCACCTTCGCCATCGTGACGCGAACCGTCTTCGTCAATCTCATCCGACCCTTGCAGGTCATCGATTCCTGATACTTGCCTGTCGTTTTCGGAATGCTTCCTTTCGCCAGCCACAGTGTCATCCGTATTCCTATCGTTGGTGGACGGTAGGTACCAGGGCATATGGTCATCGGCAGCGAATAAGAGCTCCCAATCGCCAATGTTGCCCGACCACCTTCCGGCGCGTAGCTCGCGGTACACTTTCTCGGCGCTTAGATGAGGGCCCGTAACCTTCTCGATTTCTCCAATCGCTGACTCGATGCGCTTCGCGCGACTCCCCCCGCGCGCGCCGCACACTTCTGAAACGAGCTTCTCGACCGCAATGTCGCAAGCAACGTCCCACAGTCTCCTGCCAATCGTCGGCCCTATGTATGGGTGCAGGAATACGCAGTGGAGTACAGAATGCAGGAAATCGTGCTTGGGCGGTTCCTTTGTGTTTAGGAACATGTTGCAGACTTGAGCCGAGTCTACGCCGAGCTCGAAGCCGTTTGTCGCCATGGGCATTAGGAAGCGTCCGGGCACCATTCTCAATCTGCCGACGGCGGCTGACAGAAAGTGGTTGTCCGCGAGAACCAGGGCCTTCGCAAGCTTGATAACCTTAATGGCAGCGCGGTCCTGATCGGTCAAATCGCTGCTCTCCAACCTTAGAGCTCCAAACTATTGGCGGAGGCGCCTTCGAACATGCTTTCTTTCAGGTCCATGAGTAGAGCTGCGGTTGAGGTTTTTCCTGCAGAAGTTGCGGACTCGATTGCCTTTTGCATCATCTTTTCGGTAGTTGCACCATCCCATTTGCACACGATTTTGATCTCGGCATCGTACCCGTTTCGTGCCAGCAAGTTCAGCAACGCGCTCGTATTCTTAAAGCCCTTGGGGTTCAGATGCGGCACGAGCGTCTTGACTACTTCGGGATCGTGCTTGAGGAAGCGTTGGTCCCACAAGCTGGAAATGCGCTTCGGCGCAATCGAGCAGACGGCTTCTGCGACGCCGGGCAAGCAGCCAGGGTATAGGAGGTCTTCAATCTCACGTATATATGCATGATGATGCTGAGGCCCTCGCCGAACGTGCAAGAATACGTATTCTCTGTTCAGACCGCCACACTTTGCGAGCAATCTGGCAAGCTTAAATTTTGGTTTTCCGCCCATGTAGTAAGGATTTGATGAGTCTGCGAGGCATGCGAGCATCAAACCTTTCAGGTCCTTTGGGCAGAGCAGACCCTCTTCCGCGTATGCGGATAGAAGACTATCACTCTCCGAGGACAAGGTGCATGAGTATATGCCGTCGGGATTCGCACAACAGCAGGCGCTCGTCCTTCCCGGAATGTCTAAAACGTCTTCCCAAAGGATGTCTAAAATGTATCGTTCCTTCCTTTTTCCTTGTATTGAGGGAGTATCCCCCTTGAACAAGATGGGATCCATCGGCATCCCGAGAGTCACACCTCGTTTCATCAGAGCTCGGGCGGTTTCGTCATTCCCGAAGGCGATTGCATGGCAGAGGGCAATGCTCGGCATCTCGAATTTTCCGAAGATTGCATAAAGCCGCTCTATGATCTCCGCATCGCCCTTAATTGCCCCGTATTTAAGCAACCTTACGGCTCCAATGGGATTGACTTTGCTTGCAACGGGCTCTAAAGCGTCAAGGCCGCTTTCATCACCCTTGCGCATCGCCTCGATTGCCGCTGTGGTTAGCTGCGCCACGCTCGGCTTTCTGGGTTTAGCCGCAGCCCTTTTTGCCTGTTGTGCGAGTTCGGCAGGCTTATATCCCAACTCCTCTAGCAATCTTGAGCAGACGATGTCGCCGTTTTTGTCGAACGCCTTCGCCGCCTTCTTTGCGTTCTTCTCAACGAATGCGGCATACTCGTCTTTCATCGCGCCACTGATGGCATGTCCGCGTCTTGAGTCAACAAGCCTCGTGATTGCGACCTTAATCTTATCGTCGAACTTCTTGATGCTCCCATCGTGGAAGCGGGCATCAATCGCATCGAAAGCGATACCGCTCGACAGCTCTGCCTCAATCGTTTTGGTGAGATTGCTCTCGTCGGGAGTGTAGCCAGCCCGCGCGCAGCCTGTACCGTCAACGTCAGCAACTGCGACGACGGTACCCTTTGACGCCGCTAGATGCTCTTCGAAAGCACTTGCGCAAGAACTCGGCAGAATCACTGACCTCGTGCCGAGAAACGCCCCGGGTGCGATGCTTCGCACGGTTTCGGGAACGATCAAGGAGAGGTCTTCGCATCCGACAAAGGCTCCTTCTTCGATAGTTGACAAGCTTTCAGGAAAGTTGATTGCGTTGAGATGACGGCATCTTTCGAACATGTTTTCGGCGATTGCTGTTATCCCCGCGCCCAATTTGGCGGATTTAATGCCAAAGCATCCGCTAAATGCGCCCTCGCGCATCTCCCACGTGCGGTATGGTGTGGTCTTGTACAGAAAAGAAATGCCCGAAGGTATGATTACGTTTTCTGCTCCATGAAATCCCTTGAAAGCCTCCGGGCAGACTTCTTCGATATTGGAAGAAAGTGCAACGGTGTTGATAGTCGCGCTTGTGAATGCGTGGGGGGCAATGCTTTTAACGGTATCTGGAACCACAAACTTTTCGACGGTTTCATGCGTGGGCGGGAATAATGCTAGCGTTTCACCTCCGTCGGTGTATAGGACTCCGTCTATGGATATGTTAGCCGCTCCGTCCCCAACAACGCTGATCGGGCCATCGCAACCAAGCTTCGTATCCCCGATTTCGGCAACAGAGGAAATGATGATCTTGTCGAATAGCTGCTCCCCCCTATTATAGGTACCGCCCATAAGAGGAAATGCGGCGAATCGCTTGATGGACCTTAGGTCGCACAACCCGTCGGCAACTTCCATGTTCATCGGGTCGTCATTGTGCGAGTAAGTTGCAACCCCCTTTACGTGCACAATGCAATGGATGGCTTCCTCTTCCAGCTCTTCGAGACTATCGGGGAGAAGCAAGTATTCCAACTTGGATTTGAATCTGATGCATCCCTTGCCCAACGTACGAACCCCGTAGGGAACAATTGCCCTTCCGTTTGCATCGATGTCGGGCAACGTCAACAAGCGTCCGTCGATATCTGCAAATCCAGCTTCAATAGCCTCGTCGAGATTCATGATAGCTCCTATTCGCCAACAACGAGTTTCCTTAAATCAACGCCCATCTGCTCAGCCATCCGGTAAAGCTCCTCGCAGCCCGCTCTCTCGGCATCAATCGCATCGAGAGCAGCAGCCGGAAGTCCGACACCATCGCCGCTAGCAGCAATCAAACACGTAAGTTCGGCGCCTGTCAATGTCAATCATGGCCATAACTAGACCATCTTACTCCACAATTCGGTAGACCTTTACGATACCCAATTCGTTTGATGCCTGCTTGCGGCTTTAGGTGTAAGCGTTTGGTCTGAGCAGATGAATCGGGGCTCGCAATGCCCGGCAACATCGAATACGCGAAACGGTAAACCGGCGCCATTTTGGACAAAGGTCTACCAGCGGGCGTCCGTTCCCCGGGTGCCTGAACAACCCGTTGCGCATGATTCGCGAGGGTCACAGCGTCTGGGAACCCTCATCCCGAATATAGGTGTTACGGGGCTCGGGTGCTATCCGCGCAACGTAGGTTACGTCACGGGAGCAATCATATTTACGTTCAAAAACCACGTCCTGGATTGCGGCCGCGAATCGAGAGGTGGCCTTTTTCTTTATCGGAGGAGTTTGGCGCCGTCGGAGCGACTCCTCAAAATGATGGCCCTGTTTCCCTTTCTCGCCATTGCTTGCGTAAGATGCTTACGAGTATCATACTCGTAAGCATCTTATATTGAAGAAAGTGGTGAGCGTATGTTTGTTGGACGCGAAAAGGAGCTTGCCCAGCTCAATCGCATGTATGCGAAGAACGGGTTTCAGATGGCGGTGGTCTACGGTCGTAGGCGCGTTGGAAAAACCACGCTCATCGACGCCTTTGCCAGCGATAAGCCGACGCTCTACTTCACTGCTCAGCAGCGCAGCTCGCTGCAGAATCTGGCTTACTTTTCGCGTGCCATCTATTCGTTTTTTGGTTTGCCGGGAGATGCTGGTGCGTTCCCCGATTGGCGCAGCGCCTTCTCCTTCATCGCGGACGCCGCCAAGCAGCGCGAAGGCGAGCCGTTTCTCCTCGTCTTCGATGAATTTCCCTATGCTGCGGAAACTGAGCCGTCTCTTCCATCGGTTTTGCAGATCGCTATCGATCACGGTTTGAGCGCCACCAACGTTCGCATTATCTTGTGCGGAAGCAACGAGGGGTTCATGGAGGGCGAGGTGCTTGGGCGGAAAAGCCCGCTGTACGGTCGCCGCACTATGCAGCTGAAGGTTAAGCCGTTCGACTGCTTCGATGCGGCACTCATGTTGCCAGGGCTTTCGCCGGAGCAATCGATTATCTACTACTCGACTTTCGGAGGCACGCCGTATTACTTGGCGCAAATCGATGTGGGGGCAACGTACGAGGAGAACGTTACGGAGCTTCTGTTCGACACTTCGGGGATCCTCTACGAAGAGCCACTCATGCTGCTTCGTCAAGAGCTGCGCGAGCCTGCGCTGTACAACTCGATTCTTGATGCGATCGGTTCTGGCGAGACCTCCCCAAAGCGGATAGCCGAGCGAGCGGGCATGAACGCGTCCTCTATGTCGAAGTATCTGAAAATGCTTCTTGACCTGGGCATTGTTAAACGCGAAGTGCCATTCGGGGAGAATCCGAGCACATCGCGCAGGGCTTTGTATACGCTCGAGGACCCGTTCTTCGCGTATTGGTACGCCTTTGTGAGCAAAAGCATCGGTGCTATTGAGGCGGGCGCCGGGTCTGCGGCTGCGCGCGGGTCGGCCTTTGGCCAGGCCCTGGAGACGTATGTGGGGAGACAATTCGAGGCGGTGTGCGGGCAATGGGTTGTGCGCGCGAACGCCAAGGGGGAGCTGCCGTTTCTTGCGTCGTCGTTCGGCCGTTGGTGGGGAACCGATTCGCGCGACAAGACCGAGACGGATATCGATCTCATTGCCGCAGACAAGGAGTCGAAAGCGATCCTTCTGGGCGAGTGCAAGTGGCGCAATTCCTTCAACGAGTCGCGCGCGGTCGAACTGCTTGAGCGCCGCGCTCCCCTCGTGAAGGGGTACTCTCATCGTTCGTTCTTCCTGTTCACGAAAGAGCCCGTGAGCGAAGCGACGCAGGAGAAGGCGAAGGCGCGCGACGATTTGACGCTTGTGACCGCAGGCGAGATGCTCGAAGCGCGTTGACGTCCCTTCGGGGCTCGCGTAACGTCGGGGCGGGGACGGCGGAGCGGAAGGGCTTGGGCTCCCGGATTCCGTCACGCGATCATGTAGGAACCCGTGCCGCCCGTCGTCGCGGTCATGAACTTTGCGATTGCAGGATAGAGCGCCATTCTCAGTCGCAAGTGGTCTTCAAATAGCTGATCACAGTACGGTACGAGGTGCACGCGGTCGTTGGCTATGAGCATGGCCGAGCTGCGAAAAGCGGTCCCAATCGTTTCGTTGAGCATGGGTTTGCGGCCTTTCCGGGATGGTTGTGATGTGGTGCATTGTAGAGTGCGCCTCGATTCACGCGGGTCCGCCCTATGGGACATGCATGGCGAACGAAGTGCAGCCTCGAAGGCTGTTTGTGGCACGAAAACCGAGGAATCCCACAGGAAAAGGCCCTAAGTGAGAGAAAACGGACTTGTCGATTTTTCTCTTGCTGGAAAAGCCCAGGTCAAATAATCAGGAAGCGAATATTTCGCACACGAACAAGTGGGACAGCTCGGTTTTTGCGCCAGAATCTTTCGAAATGTGTGCACTTTTTTGATTACGTGCAAAATCGAGCTGCTCGGTCGTTCTAATTTGTCGCCCGCTCGGCGCTCTGGGTAACGATCAGCCACCGTCGCTCGGGGTGAGGTTCGCCCGCCGTCGTCTGCCCGATCGGTATTCGCTTGTCATCCTCCTGCTATCGGGCCTCGCGTCCACTCGTTGCCGCTCGCCGTCGTATGGGGTTGCGCGTGCTAGCTCGGCATCGCGTGGGTCGTCCTCGCTGCTGTCCGCTTGCCGGCCAAATCTCGTATCTGCTCGGTGTCTCCAGGCCGCTTCCCGTGGGTGTCGCTCCTTTCGACGCTGCGCTGCCTGGCTACTCGTTCCACTGGTGCTTTTTCATGTCGACGCAGCCGTTGTCTCGGAAGGCGACTCCTTCCTCCGTCAGTAGTGCTCGCTGGTCGGGGAAGTTTGGCGCGAGGCGTCCTGCGTGGTTGACGACGCGGTGACACGGGTAGTCGCCGTAGCGATCCGCCTCGCTCAGCACGGCCCCCACCAGCCGTGAGTTCTTCTCCCTGCCGATGAGGCGCGCTATCTGGCCGTATGAGGCGACGCACCCCGCTGGAATCTCCGCCACGACGGAGAGAATCTCATAAACCAAATCTTCGTCCAGGACTTTTCCCATCGTATTGCTCCCGTGTTCGCCTTCGCGTTCAAAGACGCGGGGCTGATTGCTGACCCTGGCTCCGCGGCGTCTCCAAAGAAGCATCGAGGGAAAGCGCGTGCGTGTCAAGGTTGTCTGGTCCAGTTGCTGGCTCGATACCTCGAGACGTTCGCCTTAAGTGCGACCTGCCCCTATTGGAAAAGGATGCCGAAGATGTATTTGGTGATGGCGGAGCGGCGGATGACTCCCACGAGTTTGCCCTCGTCATCAACCACAGGAAGCTTCTTGAACTTCTTCTTTGCCAGTAGCGCGGCGACGCGGGCGATGCTCTGCTCGGGTCGAGCGCACACTACCTTGCGCGTCGCGAAATCCATGACGCAGCGATCCTTCAGGTCCTTGATGCGCTGCTCAAGGCTCTGATCGTCGAAGTACAGCATAGATGCGTCGCCGCCCGTGAAAATGGTGTGGGCGCGATGCTGCGCGATGGCACCCATGATATCGCCGTCGGAGATGAACCCGACCACGTGGTTGCGCTCATCGATTACGGGCATGCTGCTCACCTCGTTCTCGGCGAGCATGCGCACCACGTCGGAAATCGTGCAATCCTGCGTGCAGGTGAACGGCTTTTCGATCATGATGCTCGAAACGGGCGTCCCCTCGAGCTCGAGCGGGATGCGCTCGGACAGAATCTCGGACATCGCTTATGCCTCCTTCGGCTTTGGTGCGGCCTTCTTCGAG
>OGQT01002165.1_pt1 | contig 14371 bp, 15 predicted proteins | sample 1553261 | NCBI WGS metagenome assembly OGQT01 (sample SAMEA2579992, study PRJEB22360) | human gut metagenome | biome: human gut; feature: human-associated habitat; material: faeces | place: Denmark | collected 2008/2010
ATAAGTCACGGAGTTTCTTTGCCTTTTCAAAGCGAGTACCACCTTCAAGGTATATGAGAATCTTCTCAAACTCTTCTGCCGTAAACTCAGTACGTCCGTGCTCTTCCAATCGTTTGCGGTTGTGAATCTCCAACTGCCGCTTGAAATTGGCATAAAGATTATCTTCCTCGACAATCTGGACATACTCGTAGTCCATTTGTCGGAGTGTAGCTATCAGTCCGGCTTCCAATGCCGCTTCGCTTTGTGTTGACATATTCTTGTCCTAATGAGTGGTTAGTTTATTTTTATATTGTTATTCAGTATTTTGACATCCAATGCTTTTTCAATCTTGCACAGAGTTTCCAATGACATATTCTCCCGTCCTTTTAGCACTTTGGAAATATACTGCTGCGAACAATTCATCTTCATAGCCAACGCCTTTTGAGTCATACCGAGCAGCTCCATTCGATTCGACATAGCTGCAGCTATAGCCTGTGAATGGCAAACCCAATCTTCTCTTTTGTTTTCCATTATATTTTTTACTTCTCCTAAAGCGTTGTCTATCTTTTCTTCAGCCATTGTATGAATCAAAAATACCTTTGTCCTATTTTGTAGGCAAAGGTACTATAAATAATTGAGATAGCACAACTTTCAGGTTGTTAATCAACGAATGGGCTCTTAGATTATTACCTTAAGGCACAGTCAATTTTTGCATCATAATCAATTATGAACAAACAAACCTCCTTGAGATTCCAAATCTATGAAATTGATATTGGTTAAATCGTTAATATCTATTTTTTCAGTAAACTTATTATCTATCACAATGAATTGAAAATTCCATTCTTTTGTATCACAATATTTTGCAAAAGCATCTATAGTTCCTAAAGCAACTTTATCTTCCGCAACAATCTTATCTCCATACTTTGTACAAAGAGGTGAATCAATAATAAGAAGACGAGAAAAAGCACGTTCTTGATTATAACAATAATCTAACAATGCAATCATTACTGCAGTAAAAGTTATAGAACGATTCCCTTTTCCGTAACTAGAACGATGACGTTCACCGATAAGAATATCGAATTTTCTATAATCAAAATTAACTTCAGTATCCTTATCGATAAAATTCCACAACACAAGATTTTCTTGTATTAGAGAAAGAAATTCTGGAGAAATATCCCGCCGTTGCTCTTTATTATCACTCTTAATCTCCTTTAAATCTTCTTGAAGCTTATTTATTAATTGTTTTTTAGTTTTAACATCTTCCTCTAATTCCGCGTGCATAAATTTTTTACTTAAATTCACTTCCGCTCGTGACAAAATTTCTTTTAGTTCTTCTATGTTCGGATGAAGAGAGGATATAGACATATCAACTATATGTATCTTGGCATAATATTCTTCAATATTAGCAGATATAGATTCTATCTCTTTTTCCTTTTCTGATATTAAAACATTTAGATCTTGATGCTTAAAATATATTTCATTGTATTCATTTCGTATTGCTTCAGCATATTCTGATGATGAAATATTGGCAATCATGTGATGCGCTATTGTTGAACCGCATAATGGACAATCTACATCCTTCAGCTGAGACACCAAAGAATTTCCAGCATTAATAAATTGCAACCGACTCATTTCATCTTCGTAATCAGATTTTAAATTATTCAGCCTTGATATAAGATGAAGTAACTTCTTTTTTTCCGTCTCATATATCCTAACCTCTTCTAAAATTTGTTCTCGCTTATTATACAAAGCTTCCTCCTCCGAAGCAACCTCTGACAATTTCTTTCTATAAACATCAATAAAGCTATCATCAGTTAATGAAATATATCCAACATCGCCCAAAGATTCCAATTTTAATTCTGCCTCTTTAAGAGTTTGAGTCAAATACTCAATTTTCCCATTTATGCGAGATTTTTTATCTTTAGGATCTTCATTTGGTCTAAATTCACTATCATCAACGCCTGTCATCAAATATGCAATAAGGTTTTTCTCAACCCATTGCTGATTCGGAACAGAGTTATAGACTAATGGAGATTTGTCTTTTGCTGCAACTCTTGTTTCATCTATCATACATAAGTGACGAATAGCTGGATATGATATTTTCGTCGGATTCTTTCTCTCCGAAGATTTAGAATATATGGTTGGGACATTAGAAATTGACAACAAAAAATCAGACAAACTAATATTTGAAGAACCTTGACAACTATATTCAGTTTCTTTGTGCTGTCCATCATATTCACTTAACAAACATGGAGAAACATATACAGACATTGAATTTATGCTTCTCCTCAATGTATATACTCTTTCATCGTAAGTATGAATTTCAAGTAAGAAATCTGTATAACCATCCCCCTCTGGAGGTAAGGTCAAATCTATACTTCCTTTACCTAATACAAACTCAATTATTGAATATAATGTCGTTTTTCCTGTGTCAGATTTTCCTAGAACAACATTACACCCTTTCTGAAAAGTCAACTTCGATGTTGATACATTTTCCCCACGAGCCTCAAACTCTTTTATATATAATCCATTGTTATTCATCATGAATCTCAAATTTGGCTATTAATATATGACAGCAATTGCTCTTTCGCAATATCATGCAAGATGATATCAGTTTGGTGTATTGCTTTATATAGTTTTACTGCATATACTTCTGTTGCCAACTCTGTAACCAAAGCATTTCCTATATTACTCAGCAAATACATATTTTCATTTTGATTTATTTTGCAAACTATTAATTGTTTAGCCAACAGCAGATGCAAAGAATCATTGATTGTTTTTTGAAGTCCAACATACGTAAACTGATGATTCTTCCAATCATTATTACATGACACATAGTCGTATACAACAATACGTTCTTTTTCCATCGATTTATTATATACCGACAATATAAATAACACCCTCAAAGAGACATCCAAGACGCCATCAAGTATCTTTATTCGTTTACAGTCCATTTTATTCTATTTTCATTTGAAAGTTGATGACACACACCAACACATACATTACTATCTACTAAATGAGAAATCAGCATTGATGTCGGCATATTATAAGTTCCTGCCTTTTTTTCAACTGATTTTACTTTTGTAAAACCATCAGGATAATCATCATCCAGTTCATTACCAATATATCGTTCTATAGATGTTACTAAATCATTAAATTCATCAGAATCTGGAGCAGTGGATTTTCTACTTGCAATCTTTACTTCTTCCGATTCATAAAACGATATTCTAGCTCTATCCAAATGTTTTCGATATTTACTTACAACCGCATTATCATCATCTATAACATTTATAATATAACCCGCATGTTCGGAATAGGCATCATTAAGATTCTGAATATAATTACGTTCTGTGTTTATTGGAGAATGTGGTACTTGAAGAGGAGTACGTTTAATCATATTAAATCCACCTCCAAAATAATAGAAATAATAAGGACTTTGACGTATCTCATCAATAAACTTTATCGGCCCTATTTTCTTTACAATATTAAAATCAAATTCATCAATATAAGTAGACAATTCCTCATTTAATGCTACCCAGTTAGTACCAACTTTTTTATTTACCACAGTTTCCCAGTCGTTTTTCAACTTAATTTTAAGATTTTTTCCATTATTACTAAGCAAATCAACGAAAGACTGACTAACATCTTTAGGACAAAGAATATAATAATTCTGTGGTATCGGATAGGTGTTATTAAAAGTATATATCAATAATTTACCCATTTCTCCACACAGGTCACTATAGGTTAGTGCTGATTTATATTGTTTACATTGATATAAGTCAAATGCGCCTTTTACCCTATCATAATATGCCAAAACATCACGCCCTTTATCCCCAGCCTGACCGACTCGGTATACTTCAGTATATCCTTTATTGCCCAAACAGGAATATGCCCATACGCACACCAGTTCTTCATATGTATCTTCATCAATACTATAAAGTCTTTGTAATGGAGTCATATTACAAAGAACCCTATCTTCATTACTTAACATATTTGTGGTGTTTGATAAAGGTTGCTCAATAGGCTCAAGTACTAATGAATCCAAATTACTCATATAGGCATAAATAAAAATTAAACTTGATATTTCTCATCTTATCTATAAAAGATACAGTTAATTTATTTCTATCCTCTATTTCCTTAAAGAGAACCAATCACTTTCCATTGCCCACCTTTATCTGGACCAACACGTTGAATCAAGCCTTCATCTACAAGCGTTTTTAAGCGACGTTTTACACTACTGTCGTGAAGACCTGTCTTTTCAGATAGTTCTGTTCTACTTATATTAGGATTCGACTTTATCAATTCAAGGATAATTCGCATCTGGTCGCTTTTCTGGTCGCTTTCTGGTCGCTTCTGGTCGAAATGGTTAGTTCCTTGTCTTTCTTCCAAAACCTTCGCACAGACAGTTGCTTTCATGATAAAGGCAACTAAATTGTATTGCGGTTCTTTGACACCCAATGCCGACAACTCACGGCACATACGATCTACACCCTCACCGAACTCTTTTACATAGTCGTATGCTTTGAGGAATTCCGCAATTTTCGGATTGCGAGAGAAATGGGTATGACGAATATTGTCAGTGCGAACAATGCCCGGCAACTTGCCTGGTGTTTCGAACACAAGACGGTCGTCGAACATCTTTATCTGAATTTCCGTGCCCTTAATACTGTAATCGCGATGGCAAACGGAGTTCACCACCATCTCTTGTATTACAAACTTGGGGTATTCGCGGTCGGTTTTGAAGATGCCGTCCTCTCCGAGATAGGAATGCTCCTTGACCTGCGTTTCAAGATATTCGACAGTTTTCTGGATCTGTTCAAGAATACGACCATCGAAAGTAACATCTTTGATGACATTCATTTCACGTCCCACCTTTTCCTCTGTGCCGAAATATTTGATAAAACGTACTCTTGCACGAGGAAAGAATGTCTGAGGATGCTTGCCAAAAAGCAATATACAAGCTGCACTGACTTGCGGCACATCACCTTTATAGGTCACAAAACCTTTGTTCTCTTGCAGATATTCCATTGCAGACTTGCCATAGCCAATCCGTTTCATGTAGGCTTTGACTGCATCCATATCTATATCATCAAGCGTGGCATCGTATGCTGTGGAATCCTCGTAATAGCGTTCTCCTTTGTCGTACATAAGTTGCAAACGCTCATCAAAAGTCAGTTTGCGTGATTTGTCTCCTACACGCCAAAACACTTCATCGGCTTGATTCGCATGAAGTCGCGGACTTGCAGGGATGTGCATCAACAATACACGGTTATCACGTCCCTCAGCATCCGTACAAGGCACATAATCCGTAGTGACAGAAACTGATGGAACACAAAAGTCCAAAGGTGTCCGCAATATATCATTGAGATGTTCCTTGTCCTGGTTAACACCCTCTATTCTGCGAGTCTTATCGGATATACCCACAGCAATCATTCCACCATCTGCATTCGCCATAGCGACTATGATAGTGGCAAGGTGTTTAGGCTCAATGAGGATACTTTTACAGTCAAAAGTCTGACCTTCCTGCATCTGCCGTATTTCTTCTATTGTATATTTCATATCCTCTATTTTTCTTTTGTATGGCAAATCAATCTGTGAATATCCACATCCAGCACTTCTGCTATCCGCGCCAATGTGTATAAATCAGGTTGCGAATGATTGTTGCACCACTTTGACACCGTTGCCGGATCTTTCTGCAAAGTTTTAGCAAGCCACTTACTCATAATGCCTTTCTCAGCTAATACAGCCTTTATACAGTTCAAATTCGCCATATTATATTCAATTATAAATTGCGTCAAATGCAAAGCTACATATTTTATTTGGTTTGCGAGCATGATTGAAAAATAAAATCCTATATCATAGTGTTTTGGCAAAAGAATTTAATGAAAAGTGATGTGAGAATGGAATTTATTTGCTAATTTTGCATTGCTTTTAAGACAATAAAACATTAACAATGCAAAGAAACAGAATGAACATATTTTCAATAACAACCACAATTCAGAGCAACAAACGCACTGAATCCGTGTCGAGTGTTCATGTTTCATGCATTGAACCTCGTAGAGCAAATACTTTCCAGCGAACATAACGAGTACATTATTGTACTATGAGAGAAAAGAAACTGAATAGTTGGAGAGTCCTTACCAAGCTTTCCAACTATTTTGTTTGTATGCCCATTTGTGACAGTCGCCTTTGTGATGCTCTTCTGCCATTTCCGTCTGATGGGCTGTTGGTAACCGGATTATTAACGTGCAGTGATGCACACAAATTGCAAAGAAATGAACTATAAATTTGATGGCAGTAAGGTGTTCTTTACATCCGATACCCATTTTTATCATGGGAATATCATTCGTTTCTGCAACAGACCGTTTAAGGATGTGGAAGTGATGAATGAGACTATAATCTCCAATTGGAATAATACAGTCGGGCAGGATGATATCGTGTTTCATCTGGGAGATTTCTGTCTTGGCGGTTCAGCCGAATGGACTAAAATCCTTGACAGATTGAACGGAAAGATATATCTGATTATGGGTAATCACGATTTGAAGAATATACGCCAAGGCTACATTGACAGATTTGAACATGTGGCAATGCAGATGCACATAGAAATTGGCAAACAGAGGATATATTTGAATCATTATCCCTTTCTATGCTTTGATGGAGGATATAAAGATGTGTGGCAACTATTCGGACACGTTCACACAAGAAAGAACAACACCGGAATAGATGCTGCCCGGCTTCAGTATCTCTATCCAACGCAATATGATGTGGGAGTAGATAACAACAACTTTACCCCTGTTTCATTTCAACAAGTGAAGAGAATAATTGAAAATCAAGTGGGACAATTTAATAAGAATAAATGATAAGGAAGATTAACAATGAGTGAATATACTACCATTTATTTAAGATGCAAGGAGATACCTTTGTTGAAGTACAAAGAGCATCCTTCGTATGAGGAATATCAAAAGTTATCTAAGGAAGATTTAATGAAAGTTAATCGTGAGATTGATGAATATAACAAACAAGTCACCAAGTCTTTGGGATGTAAATTGTTTTATCTTAGCACTACTCCAAGCCGAGAGTTGACGATACTTCCATGGAGTCCTTCTCCGAGTATACTAACCAAAGGCCTGCTTGATGAGATTCTTTATTTCTACCAAGAAGAGATTGATAATTACAAAAATGCTATTGCTAAAAATAAAGAAGATATAGCCAAGTTGGAAGTCCGTATATCCAAAGCAAATGTCAATTTGTACGGTAGAATCAGCAAGGAGATAGACGAATGCTATGAAAGAATAAATTTTGAAGAAGAAGAACTCGAACACTACCAATACTTGTACAACAAATTTGCTTTCTGTAGCAGTATCATAAACAACGAATCAAATTCAGAGTATTATGAACTGATTTACACAAAAAGTTAATAACATAAATAGATTATGAAGATACAATATATGAGTGACCTGCATTTGGAGTTCAGCGACAACAGCAGGTGGTTGAAGCATAATGAATTGCCTGCGACGGGCGATGTTCTGGTTCTTGCCGGAGATATATTCTATTTGAAAAACAAGGTCGCGCCTTTGGCTAACTTTTGGAAATGGGCATCTGCGAATTATCGTCAGGTGCTCATTGTGCCCGGAAACCATGAGTATTACAATTATTGTGATGTAATGGACAAGGGATTGCAATGGAAATGGCTGTTCAAGAACAATGTAGGATATTATCAGAATCAAGTAGTGCGGATTGATGATACCGACTTTATCATGAGCACTTTGTGGTCTCGAATATCTCCATCTGACGAGTATTTTGTGTGGAAGGGCATGAACGACTTTCGGCAGATAATGTATAATGGCAAATTGCTCCAAACAGAGGAATTCAATCAGATGCACAACTTCTGTTTGGATTTCATCAAGCAAAGTCTGGTGGAAACCACCGCCAAACACATTGTGGTAATAACGCATCATCTTCCCACATTGGAGGTTGTTGCATCTCACCATAAAGGTTCTGTGTTGAATAGTGCATTTGCAACTGAACTGAGTAGGCTTATTGCCGACAGTCGCATTGATGCATGGATTTATGGGCATTCACATACCAACATTGATGCTGAGATAAACGGAACAAAGGTAGTTTGCAATCAGATGGGATATGTTTTTGAGAACGAACATATCGCCAATGGTTTTAATCCGGGCAAGTGCCTTGTCTTGTAAAAGGCATGAACTCGTCAGCAATACGCTAAAGCCTCAATATATCATATAGTAACTAAAAATGCTCCTTTTTGTATATTATATGATATGTTGGGGCTTTAAAATTCAGTTATTCGAAAATTTCCAATAACTGAATTTTTGCTTGCCAAAAGAAAAAGATATGTCTCCACTCTCAACTTGACTTTAATGACCGTTATTATATACACGGGCAATAAAGTTAAGTCAAATAGAGGGAGAGAAGAAAATTAGCCTACTGGGTATTTTTTCTTTTCGCCAGCAATCAATATCAGTCACTCCGTGTTCAATCTTGGAGGAGCAACCAGCAATATAGACATAGGCATAACACTAGATGAAATGCTATGCAAAATCTTCCGAAAACCTCATAGTACAGCTGGCAAATTTGCCCCCAAAACCACCTTTTTTATCAAAGTCTTTTCATTTGTTTTCCTGTACCGGAAAAACGCATTATCTTTGCATCAGTTCAGCGAAGAATAAAGAGCAAAATAAGACTTTCCTACCGTTTAATTTTCAAAACATTGGTAGACAATTAGTCCAATATGCTGCATCGGCAAATAGGTGGTGATTACCTACGATTAGCATATATCATCAATGATTATTAAGGCGTTCATTTTGAACGCCTTTCTTTTTAGCCTTATAAGCGATAGTCATCGTTTATAGGGCTTTTTCAGCTCATTTTTGTACCGCATTTGTTGCTCGCTTGTTGAAGCTCGAAAATCAAGTGGAAAGGTAGTAGAGAAACTATACGCCATTTTACACGGTTTTACGGGATTTTACGGAAATAACGGAGAAATAAAGATGAATTAAAATGAGCAGCAACCTGAGAATTAAGCGAATTTGCGCTTGGTGTGGTAAAGAGTTTATCGCCCAGAAAACAACTACTGCGTGTTGTTCCAAGCAATGCGCCAACGCACTCTATAAAAAGAGAAAGCGTGACGAAGCAATCAAAGCAAACAATCAAGTCGTAGAGAAAAGGATTGAAGAAAAGCCTATTGAAAGAATCAAAGACAAACCATTTCTTACAATCACCGAAACGGCAATCTATCTCGGAGTAACCAGACCAACCGTTTACGGCTACATTAAACGAGGTGAATTAAAGGTCATTCGTTTGGGCTTCAAATACCTTTTGAAGAAAGAGGATATTGATGAGTTATTCAATAATCCAACAGAGTTCCATACACCAACAAAAGAGAAAGCCCCTATCACCGACTTCTACACCACAACAGAAGTCAAAGAGAAATATCATGTAAACGAGTCATGGATATTTGTGGTAGCCAAAAAGAACAACATTCCTCGGACTTTCAATCGTGGCAAGACCTACTGGAGCAAAAAACATATAGACACTTACTTTGCCAAGAAAGCCCCAAATCCTGATATTACCGAATGGTATCGTACTCAGGAAATGCAGGAGAAATTCGGTATGACCTTATCCGCCATCTATTGTTTCGTTTCCAAGAATGCCATTCCGAAGAAGAAAGAGGGCATTATGGTTTACTACTCCAAGAAACATGTGGATATAGCCAAAGCCATTGCTGCACCCGAAGAACCGCAATATTATACGGTAGCCGAAGCAATGGAGAAGTTCAACCTGACCCGAGACCAACTCTATCATTATGCGAAGTATCATAATATACCTAAGGTCAAGAAAGGCAAATACACGCTTATCTCTAAGCCTGAATTGGATAAACTACTTGCAGCCCCAAAGATTGAATAAGTTATTTTTCGGTGAATGTACCCACCATTGAATCACCATATTCCTTTGCACCAAACAAATGTAAAACTCTAAATATTAAACAGTATGTCACACACGTGTACAAAAGTAACAGTTCGTCAGAGAGCGATTCGGAATAATCGCATTTCTTTATATCTGGATTATTATCCGGCAGTCCGTAACCCCGAAACAATGCAAATGAGCCGCAGGGAATACCTCGGCATCTACATCTACGCCCATCCAAAAAATGAAATGGAACGGGAGTTCAACAACGATATGTTGAACAAGGCAGAGGCTATCCGCTGCATCCGAGTGCAATCGCTCATCAATGAAGAGTTTGGCTTCTTGGATAAGACCAAGCAGAAAGCCGACTTCCTCGCCTACTTCAAGAAGATGTGCCGGAACAAAGATCAGAAATGGCAATTCGTCTATCAGTATTTTTACAACTTCGTCAAGGGGCAATGTACCTTTGGTGATGTGAATGTGGACTTATGCAAGAAGTTCCGTGAATACTTACTGAATGCCAAACAGCTCAAACACAACAACCGCCCCATATCACTCAATTCGGCATCCGGCTACTACTCCACTTTCAGAGGATTGCTGAAGATTGCCTATCGGGACAAATGGTTTCGTGAGAACATCAATGATTACCTTGATAAGATTGAGCCACAAGATGTGAAAAAAGAGTATCTGACATTGGATGAAGTGAAACAACTCGCTGCCACTCCTTGCGACATCCCTGTTCTAAAATCCGCTTCTCTATTCGCTTGTCTGACAGGTTTACGTATCAGTGACATTCTCAACCTACAATGGGAAGACTTTACCATCGCTCCCGACCAAGGCTATTGCTTGCGTATCAGAACACAGAAAACCCAGACGGAAGCGACACTTCCCATCAGTTACGAAGCCTACGAACTATGCGGTACGCCCGGAACAGGCAAAGTATTCAAGGAGTTGAAACGGAGCATGATTAATTATCCGCTGAAAAGCTGGCTCAAAAAAGCAGGAATAACAAAGCCGATAACCTTCCACGGATTCAGACATTCGTATGCGGTCATACAAATATCCTTGGGTACAGATATTTACACTGTTTCAAAGATGCTAACGCATAAAAACGTGTCCACAACTCAAATATATGCCGATTTGGTCAATTCCAAGAAACGAGAGACAGCTAATAAAATATCACTCAAGTAAATTGCAGCTATGAAACGAGGAATCATAACAAACAACGAACAAGGCATCCATATTTCTGATGGCGAAGTATGGATGACCTCTTGGGAGATAGCAGACTTGTATTATACAACGGCTGGAACTATCCATGCAGCAATTAAGAGAATCTTGAAAACCAATATTTTGAAGAGCCACGAAGTTTGTAAGTACATCAAATTGGAGAATGGGAACAATGCCGATGTGTATAATCTTGATATGGTTATAGCCCTATCCTATCAAATAGATACCGGACATTCCGCAACATTCAGGAAATGGCTAATAAACAAGGGTACAAACCAAACATTGTATTGCTAATAAGCCATTTCTCTATACCCTATTGATTATCTGCATTGTTTACCCAAAATGATGCAGATAATTTTTATTTTTGAGATACACAAGTCTGTTGCTCCAACTATTTTCATCTAAAAACAAGAAATTTGCAATGCGCTTATTATTAGGTATGTAACATGATGAAAAGTGATGAAATATATCGTCAAAAGCCCATTGACAAGCAAAACTATGGATTTTCTCAAAAATTAATCCTATATATTTGCACACAAACGATTAATACATCTCACTATGAAGCAGAAAAAGATAGAACATATTACTTTGAATCTGATTGTTTTCGAGACAATCGCTATCATTGGTGTTTTAGCCCGCCAGACCGTACTACACTATGGTTGGGACGAGTTCAGCAGCTACCTCATTTTAGTGGTATGCTCCATTATCATGGGAGCTATCTATCTCAATCTGCAAATGGTATTCAGACAACTTTTTGCACCAACAATAGAAAAATGTTTTATGAGATTTGAAGGTTATCGCAACAAAACGGCGGTAGCTGAAATTCCAATAGAGCATCATGAAGTTATTGAAAGTGCCATAGATACAGAAGCTATCGTTTCTGAATCTGAACCAGAAATCGAAACTACATCTGACACCACAGAAGAAGTTTCTACTCTCTCGCTTTCAGAATCCAATGAAAACAGTACAGAGCTTCCAAAGAATGAAGCCACACCTTCTATTATCAATAATACTCCCATAGAAGAATCCAGCCAGCCAACAGAATACGAGATATTCCACGCTACCGCTATGGCTGAGAAAGAACGAGCATCGCAAGAAAAATTAGACAAGATTCTCACATATATAAAACAAACTTTGGTTCTCTATCTTAACGAAACAGACCTTAATCGCCTATGTAGATATGTGATTGAATATTATCTGTCTGATTCTTTACCTAAAGTTGAACCGATAAAGGTCGATTCTCAGTTAAAGACTATTGATATCATGCACTTTGGATGGAATATCGGTAAAGCTTTCGGCAAGCCACGCTTACAGACTGCCACTTTTATAAAGAGGGTATTTGCCCATACTCTCCGTGATTCAGAAATATCTACCATTGAACGCAAAATGTCACACACGGAATCAGAGTGCAAGATTAAATTGAACGGAAACATAGCATAAACACTATAACTTAACATTGGATAAAGAAAATATTGAAAGCAATTTATCTGACATTTTAACAATATCTTGTAGATTGTTTTTATATGCTATTTCTTTTATGCTTCGTATGGGTTCCAATATTTCATCATTTTTCTTTTTCTCTGTTGTATTCATCACAGACAAAAGTGAAGCCAGATATTGATGTATATTTTTGCATAACGTGACAAGTTGCAGAATTTGCATTAATTCTTTTGGATGGTCCATTTTGTTAGCACAATGCCATCTATCACTAATATTTAATTTACTACCTTCCCTATAATGAGTAAATAAATTCCTCCTAGTACCATCAAAATGCGATGTCAAAATCTTAAGATTTCTCTCTATATCATTTGATAATGGAGTTGACTTATATTCAGGGATTGTTTTAATTCTATTCCATATACTATTCTGTCTTCGCTCTTCATTATAACCATATAAATGAGTTAAAGCAGCAGTCTCAATTCTATATACGTACATAAAACAAATTGATCGCTCTGTATTACTTTGAGCATTTAGATAACTATCCATTGAACAGATTAAATCATATCTCATAAAACTAACAGCTAATTGCATCTCTACGAGTGATCTCATTTCTATAAGCCTATTGTAATCAATCTGCCTTGATTTTAGATATTCAATTATTTTTTCACAAGTATCAAATAGTCGCTTCATAGACTCTATATCATTCCACGCATTTGCTATTTGATGCGAAATCATAATGTCAAGTTCTTCTTTGTTATTAAAAGCCTCTGCAACTTTAGCATTTAAAATATCTTGAATATTAAACTCAAAACGACTCTTACGAATATCCTCTTTATCAATGTGATTTAACCCTTCTTTAATCATTTGCAAAATCGGAGATACGTATTTTAATATCATGTCGTGTATCAATAATTGCTCACTGATTCTACGTACATACACATCTTCATCATTTAAAGCAAGCAACTTTTTGTACATGATATTAGGTTCATCATAATGAGCTGTCATAGATCTCAATCCGACATTACACTTCATGCCAAGCTGACAAACCTTTTCTAAAACATTTTTCAATTCTAATGAATTGTAATGTTGTTCATTAAGATAATGTATTAGGTTAGCTAATACTCCGTTCTGATCTTTACCACCTAAATATATACACCATTCATATTGTGATAAATTGATCATCTGCATATGGTAGCGTTTAACGTATGTGTTACTGCTTGACAACATATCTTTCAAATTGCTACACACTTCACATATCCCTAAAAGACTACCGCTTAACAATTCAAGTACTAATTGCAAATAATTTCCCTGCAATTTGTTATTACATATCTCAACTTTTATCAGTTCAGTATCATGCAATAAACATTCTGAATCTGCAATCGTTTTTTTAGCATTGCTTATCAAGATATTAATAGTCTCCTCATTTGCAATTATTCGCTCCTTTTTCATACTCAAACTTTTTATCCTACAAAGTTACGAAAAAACATATCACACAGTGATTTACACACGGCTATTTCATTATAACCCATCTAACATTTTGTGAAAATCATCTCTTACCTCATATATAATTACCAACAATTACCATAAGTGACATCACAAAACGCCCCATACTTACTTATAATCAAATGTTTACCACAACCAATCACCATCAAAAAGTTATCCATCAGTTATATTTTGGTGGATGATTCCACCATTGAAACACCTGTTTCCTTTGCCGTCGAAGAATTAAAAACGAGCGATGTATGCAAAAAGAAACAGTAACATTTGATAAGCTGCCCGAAGCGGTAGGTTATCT
>OGQT01002171.1_pt1 | contig 14355 bp, 10 predicted proteins | sample 1553261 | NCBI WGS metagenome assembly OGQT01 (sample SAMEA2579992, study PRJEB22360) | human gut metagenome | biome: human gut; feature: human-associated habitat; material: faeces | place: Denmark | collected 2008/2010
TCGGCATCATCACCGCCAACCCGGAGTTCGCCGACGTACTGTCCCTTGAGGGCGTGGCCGACACCAAGAACCCGTCCGTCCCGATCTTCGGCGTGCCGACCACCGCCGGCACCGCCTCGGAGACGACCATCAACTACGTGGTCACCGACACGGCCAACAAGCGCAAGTTCGTGGCTGTCGACCCGCACGACATCCCGATCGTCGCTTTCGTGGACCCGGATCTGACCGACTCGATGCCGCGCGGCCTGAAGGTCGCCACCGGACTTGACGCCCTGACCCACGCCATCGAGGGTTACATTACCCCGGGTGCCTGGAGCCTGTCCGACTGCCTGTCCATGCAGACCATCCGCATGATTGCCAAGAACCTGGCCAAGTCCGCCGACGGCGACATTCCGGCCGGCGAGCAGATGGCCTACGCGTCCTACATCACCGGTATGGCCTACTCCAACGTGGGCCTCGGCCTGGTGCACGGCATGGCTCACCCGCTGGGCGGCCGTCTGGGCGTGGCCCACGGTGTGGCCAACGGTATTCTGCTGGCCCCGGTCATGGAATACAACAAGGACTACACGGGCGAGAAGTACCGCGACATCGCCGACGCGTTCGGCGTCGAGGACGCCTACACCGGCGACCTGGAGAAGGTGCGCGAAGAGGCCGTGCAGGCCGTCCACAAGCTGACCGTGGATCTGAAGAACCCGACCACGATTTCCGAAGTGGGCGCCACCGAGGCCGACCTTGAGCCGCTGGCTCACGATGCCTTCAACGACGTGTGCACCCCCGGCAACCCGCGTCAGGCAACCGAAGAGGACATCCTCGCGATTTACAAGTCGCTGATGTGATCAGTCAATGACAGTAAACATTAGCTCCCTCTGATGAGGGAGCTGTCAGCGTAGCTGACTGAGGGAGAGAAGTTGCGGCGTAGCCGCTGAATAATAGGTATCGGCCTGCGTCCGATTCAATGTTTTAGCGACTGCGTCGCAGTCTCTTCCTCAGTCTCACTTCATTCGACAGCTCCCTTATCAGAGGGAGCTTGCATAAGCAGAGGGGGCTCGTATATCTAGCTACTTTTCGTGCTTTTCGTCGTAGACTTCGTCGGTGGGGGTCTCGTCGTACAGCTGCTTGCCTTGCGCCTCCGCCAGTTCCATCTGCTCGTTGATCCACGCGGCTTCAGCCGGATTGATATCCGCGGAATTCAGCACTTTCTGCCACACCGGGTAGAACATGTGCATCGCCGGATACATGGCGGTGAACAACACCTCCGGCTTATGCGTGCGCGTATGTTGCGGATGCGCATCAAACGTATTCTTAAAACGTCGCATGTAGCTCAGGAACGAACTCAACGACGTATCCATCCGTCGCGCACTCATCGCGGCGATCATGCGCGGCGAGTACACGGTTTTCAGATCCTTGCCCATCAGATGCAGGGAAATATCGATATCCTCATGCATCACATCGGCCTTATCCCGGCAGACCTCATTCGCAATCTGATGCCAGGCCGAAGCGCGCAAGGCCATATTCGAGCCGAACAGCAGCGGCTGGCCGCCATCGGCGCGGTAGATTCGCTTGCGCAAGGAATTGTCGCCTTTCAACCCGAAATGGCGTGAGGGCATGTCGTAATACATCACCGGACCAGTGGCACCCATCGCGGCCGGGTCTTCGGTGAAGATGCCGGAGACCACCTCCACCCAGTCAGGCCGGATCATACAGTCGGCGTCAAAACGGCCCAGCACATCGCCGGTCGCGGCGTTCAGGCCAAAGTTGCGGGTGGGAATCAGCCCCTGTTCATCGTTCTGGTGCAACAGTTTGACCGGGGCCTCAGGATGTTCGGCAATGAACTGTTCGACAACCGCACAGGTGTTGTCCGTAGAACGATTGTCCACCACCAGCACCTCATGCGGCATGATGGTCTGACGGGTGGCGTTCAGCAGGCAGTCGCGGATGCGTTCGGCTTCGTTCCACGCTGGGATGATGATCGAAACGTTGAGCATAACATCAACAATAGAAAAGCGGGTGTACGCCGCCGGCGTATCCGAGCTTCAAACCCCTCGCTACAATGGGGAGCCATGAGCGAACGCGTGCGAAACGTAAACAGCACCGACACGTTGAGAACCGGTGCCGCAGAGGCCGGGGCAGACCCGGACGACGAGAATCGTATCGACTTTGGTACTTTGTTCCCCGCCAAGGGAGATTCCCGTAGGCCACCGGAATGGTTCGGCCGCGCGCTGCTGTATGTGGCCCTTGCCGTCATCGTATTCATGTTCTGCTGGCGCTCGTGGGGCGACATCTCCTATCTAGTGCTCGACATCATCATCTCGCTGTTCCTGGCGCTGGCCGTCGAACCGTTGGTGGTGGCGCTGGTGGCTCATGGCTGGAAGCGTGGCGTGGCTTCCGCCGTCAGCTTGGTGGGCGTGGCCGTGGTCGTGGGTGTGCTGCTCACGCTATTTGGCAACATGTTCGTACAGCAGATGATTGCCATGGTCCGCGGTTTGCCGGCCATGTATGAGCAGATTCGTGAGTTCGTGGACCAGTATGCCACGTTCAAGATGCCGGAAATCAGCAATCTCGGCATGGAAATCTTCAACAATATCCAGACCTCGTGGGTCACCGATTTTGCCGGTACCGCCATGAGTACGGTGGGCGGCCTGTTCTCCTTCCTGCTGAACCTCATGACCGTGGTCATGACCACGTATTACATCTCCGCCGCCGGCCCCAAACTGCGCCGCTCCTTCTGCCAGTGGCTGGCCCCCAACACGCAGCGCCGATTCCTGCTGGTGTGGACCGTGGCCCAAGGCCAGATTTCGTCCTTCCTGTTCTCCCGTTCGATTCTGGCGTTGATCAACGCCACCTGCACTGCCATCTTCTTAGAGATTCTGCATGTGCCCTACTGGCTGCCGTTGGCCCTGTTCTGCGGCGTGGTATCCCAGTTCATCCCCACGGTCGGCACCTATATCGGCGGCGCGCTGCCGGTGCTGTTCGCTTGGGGCAACCGCGGATGGACGTACGCCGTGGCGGTGCTGGTGTTCATCATCGTCTACCAGCAGATCGAGAACCTGATTCTCTCGCCGAGGATTTCGCAGCGCACGATGGATATCAACGCGGCCGTCGCCTTCCTCGCGGTGCTGGCGTTCGGCTCGCTGTTCGGCGCGTTTGGCGCGTTCCTGGCGCTGCCGGTCACCGCATCGCTGCAGGCCATCTTCCGTGCGTACACCAAGCGCTATGAGCTGATTGACTCACCGCTGATGAACGATCCGACTCCGGAGAAGAAGTCCAAGATCGTCGAGGCGTCCGAGGCGTTCGGCGAGCACGTATTGCAGCCAATCGGCGAGCACATGCCGCGTGCGGCCAGGGGATCCACCAACCGCGTGCCGATGAATGAGGAACTGCGTTTGCTGCAGGAACAGATTTATGCGATTCCGTCGCACGAGACGAAAGAATCCGATTTGGACGATTCCGCCACCGTGGCGATTCCGCAGCGTGGTGCCGCGGATACGCAGCAGTCTGAGCAGCCCAAGCAACGCAAGCAAACCAAGCAGTCTGATCAATCTGCCTCCAGCAATCCTAGGGCAGGGTGGCGCTGATGACTCTGCTTTCCGTACTCGATATTCTTCTGATGATCGTCGGCGGTGCCGGCATGATATATCAGGGACTGTGCATCGTGATGTCCCTGTTCGCCAAGCCCGTGCGCTTCCCCGACGCCCCGATGGCCAACCGGTATGCCGTGCTGATCTCCGCGCGCAACGAAGAAAAAGTGATCGGCAACCTTATTGGGTCGATTCGCGATCAGACCTACCCGTCCAACCTCATCGACATCTGGCTGGTGGCCGACAACTGCACCGACAACACCGCCGACGTGGTGCGGTCTTTGGGCTGCCATGTGGTGGAACGCCACAATCTTGAGCTGGTTGGCAAGGGATATGCGCTGACGTATCTGTTGGGGCATATGCTCGACATCGGTGTGGCCGATGATTATGAGGCCTACTTCGTGTTCGATGCCGATAACAAGCTGGACAAGCACTACTTCGAGGAAATGAACAAGGCGTTCTGCTCCGGATTCAAGATTCTGACCAGCTACCGTAATTCGGTGAATCTGGCGGATAACTGGGTGTCTTCTGGTTCTGCGCTGTGGTTCATCCGTGAATCGCGATTCCTGTCTAACTCGCGTATGATTCTCGGTTCCTCTTGCCATGTGGGCGGTACGGGATTCATGTTCTCCCGCGAGGTGATGAAGCGGAACAAGGGATGGAAGTTCCATCTGCTCACTGAAGATCTTGAATTCACTATGGATTCGATTCTGCATGGCGACCGCATCGGCTATTGCGGTACTGCGATCCTCTACGACGAGCAGCCGGTTACCTTCTCGCAAAGTTGGCGTCAGCGTTTGCGTTGGAGCAAGGGATTCCTGCAGGTATTCCGTTATTATGGCTCGGCATTGCTGAAACGCGCGGTTCGCGAACGTGATTTCTCCTGCATCGACTTCACATTGATGCTGTGTCCGTTTACCGTGTTGGGCGCGATTCGCGCGGTGATGGGCTTGCTGTTCGCCGCGTGTGGCTTCGTGAGTTGGCCGAGCCAGCTGCAATCGCTGGCCGATTGGTCCAGCGGCATCATCATATCGGTGTTGGGCCTGATGGCATTGGCTGCATTGACCATCATTGTCGAGCGCGACCAGATCGGTGCCACGAACAAGGAGCTGCTCGCCTATGTGCTCAGCTTCCCGATTTACATACTCAGCTACGTGCCGATCTCCTTCCAGGCCATCTTCGCCAAAGCCCAGTGGAAGCCCATCGCGCATAAGGGTTGACCGAGTCCGCTAGTCCGGAGCCGCTCAGCGGGGCAATCCAACAGCAACCCGGGGGTTTGCTTCGCTGAGGGTTGACTGGTGGGGTAGAGTGGATGTATGAGCTTAGACAATACTCAAAGGAATGTCGGATTTCAGCCGCCGATGATGCCAGCCGCCGCCCCCGCGCCTGCACAGCCGTCGCAACCGCAGCCACAAGCATGGCCGCCGAATCCGAATGCGGCGGTGTCCATTCGTGGCCTGTTCAAGCACTTCGACCGGAAGATCGCCGTCAACGGACTCGTGCTCGATATTCCGGTCGGCTCGTTCTATGGACTTGTAGGCCCCAACGGCGCCGGCAAAACCACCACGCTCAATATGGTGACCGGTCTATTGGTACCGGACGCCGGCACCGCCATGATTTTGGGCCATGACGTGTGGAGCGACGTGAACACGGCCAAGCGCATGATCGGCGTCATGCCCCAGCCCGACCAGATCTTCGACCGACTGACCGGTTTGCAATTGCTCGGCTACTCCGGCATGCTGCGCGGCATGAGCCGCGATGAGACCACGCGTCGCGCCCAGGACCTGCTCAATGCTTTCGACTTGGCCGGGGCCGCCAACACGATGGTCACCGATTACTCGGCCGGCATGACCAAGAAGATCTGCCTGGCCTCCGCGATGATTCACAGCCCGCGCATTCTGGTCTTGGATGAGCCGTTTGAATCCGTGGACCCGGTGTCCAGCGCCAACCTCAAAGACATTCTCATCGAATACGCGAAGACTGGCGGCACGGTGATCATCTCCTCACACGTGATGGCATTGGTCGAAAAGATGTGTACGCATGTGGCCGTAATCAACGACGGTCTGGTATGCGCGGCCGGCACGGTGGACGAGGTCGCTGCTGGCGAAAAACTCGAAGACCGCTTCCTGCAACTAGTCGGTGGCCGCCACGAAGCCGCCCATCTCGCGTGGCTCGATGGCGGGCAGGCCCAAGCCCAAGCACCAACTTCGGCCCAGACGATTCAGCCGATTCTGCCTACGCCCGCCACACCCACCGATGAGGCCCGCCAATGATCAAGACCGCCATCACCCTGGTCCGCCTGCGCTGGACGCTCACGCTCGCCACCCTGCGAAAATCGGCGTGGCAGACCGTCGCCTATGTCTTTTCCGCTGTACTCGCGGCCGGCACCATCATCGGCACCGGCGTGCTCGCATGGTTCATCGGCATACTGCCGCCCTTCACCGTGAACGCGGATGGCTTTCCGCTGAACATCCTTGGTTCCGGAGGCATCGTCAACATAGTCGTCGTGCTGGTCGGCGCGACCATGACCATCTTCATCGGCTTCATCCAGCTCATGATGCTTGGCGAAGGCTCCACCATGAACCCACGCAAATTCGCGCTCTACGGCATCGCCGACCGCAACCTGCAATTCGGCTTGCTGCTTTCCGGCCTGTCCGGCATCCCCGCCCTTACCGGCGTGGCCTCACTGATGCTCTGGACACTGGCCTATCGGCATATGGGACCAGCCGTAATCATCAGTTCCCTCCTCGCCGCAGTGCTGGCCGTCATCACCATGATGAGCATCTCCAAACTGGTCATCGCCCTATCCACCACGCTGGTGACCAGCAAACGCGGCAAAGGCGCGTTCTATATCTTCATCGTGCTGACGTTCGTTATCATCTGTCAGTTGCCGAACATTCTGGTCAACTCCGGCGTGGCCTTCAGCCTCAACACCGAAACCTGGGGCGCGGCGACCACCATCGTCGCATGGACGCCGTTCGGCGCGGCCTTCCAACTACCGTTCGACGCGCTTACCGGAGCCTGGGCGGTGCTGCTCGCCCGCATCGCCATCCTTGCCGTCACATGGATTGTCTGCTTCGCCGTCTGCACCTGGTGTCTGAGACATGAACGGCTCACCATCGGCGCAAACAGTCCGTCCGAGACCGCCAAAGGCATCGGCGCATTCGCATGGATGCCCGATTCGGCATCCGGCGCGGTTTCCGCACGCCTGATCACCTATCTCAAACGAGACCCCCGTCAAGCCATGACCTTCGCCATGCCGGTCCTGTTCCTGATCATCTTCGCCTTCCAGGCACACGGCATCAGCGCGGTCGTCTGGCAGTCGCTGATCTGGTGCGGCTGGTTCATGTCCGTCGTGGAAAGCAACGGGCTCGCATATGACGGCCGCGGCTTCACCATGGAAGTCATCGCCGGCGTGCGTGGCCGGACCGACAGAATCGGCCGCGTACGCGTCTACGTCGGCATCATGGTCATCTACATGGTGCTGCTCTATCTCGCCGGCATCGTGCTGGTCGGCGCACTGACCGGACGCTGGGCGCAGCCCGATGACCTCGCTACCGGCCTGATCTTCCTCGCCACGGGCATGGGCATCGCCTTGAGCGGACTGGGCGTGGCCGAAGTCACCTCCTGTGTACTGATGTACCCGGTCGCCTCAATGGACAAGCCGTTCTCCGCGCCTCAAGGCCGCGCCATGGCCCAAGGCTTCTTCCCGTTCGTCTACATGCTTGGCAGCCTGCTGCTCATGCTGCCCACTGGCATCGTGGCGCTGGTCATGCTGCTGACAGGAGCCGAAGGCGGCATGTGGCTGGCGATTATTCCGGTCGCGCTGGCCAATGGCATCGGCATTCTGGCACTCGGGACATGGCTGGGCGGTAAGCTGATGGATGCGCGAATGCTTTCGATTGTGGCAACACTCGACTCGTTCGCCTCATTGCAGAAATGATCGCCTTGGCATAAGGAGCACGATGGTATCTACAGCGGTATCACGCCGTCAGCGACGTGAAGCGCAACGGCGGACCCAACGATCGCATCGCCGAACACTGACCGTCATCATTTCCGCACTGACCACCATCGCCCTGTTCGCGGGGTACTGCGCCGCCGACATCACCGACGTGGCCCCCGGATTGTTGACGTTAAAACCTGTCACCGCACCTGTTTTCGCCAATCCGGCCACCGCCAAATCAGGCGGCACCATCGCCGGTGCCCTGAACGCGAACAAGGCCATTGATTCCACGGCCGCTTCTGCGCTGGTCAACGAATTGCTGTCCGCGCAAGGCGTGGGAAACGATACGTCGGTGATCATTGAAGACGCCCAAGGCACCGTCGCTGCCGAACATGAGTCGAACACTCCACGCGAGCCTGCATCCACACTGAAAACGCTGACCGCGCTCGCCGCCTCATCCACCCTGAACATGGCATCCACCTTGGATACCCAAGTGTTCCTCACCCAATCCGATGACGGCACCAATACGTTGACCCTCAAAGGCAATGGCGACATGCTGCTGTCTGCAGGCGATTCTGACGCCAACCATACCAACGGACGTGCCGGTCTGAACACCTTGGCCAAGGCCACCGTGGCCGCGCTCGCCCAGCGAGGCATCACTTCCGTCAATCTCGAGTACGACGACACCCTATTCGGCGACTCACGCATTCCCGCAGGTCTGTCGGAAGGCGGCGCGGTCTTAAGCGACTACACCGTCTACTTCACGCCGGTCTCATCAATGGCGATTGATGGAGGCCGCCAATACACCGCCGATACGCCTGCGCCGGCCGACCCCGATGATTCGGCCGGATACCCGGAACTGTCCCAGCACACCGCCAGCGACGTGGCCACGAAATTCGCCGAACTGCTCCAATCGAACGGTGTGGCCGTTACCGGAGACGTGACGGCAAACACCGCTCCATCCGGCGAAACGCCTTTGGCTTCGGTGAGTTCGGCAACACTGTCCGAAATCATGGCATACACGTTGCGGCATTCGGACAATACGCTGGCCGAGGAGTTCGGTAGACTCACCGCCTTGGCGAAATCAGCGACAAACAGTCCTGAAGGCGGCACGGAAACGGTCAAATCCACTCTGAACGATCTCGGTCTCGATACATCCGGTCTGACCATGGCCGATTGCTCCGGCCTGTCTCCCGGTTCCCGGCTCACCGTACGCACGCTGGCGGCCGTCCAACAACGTAATCTGACCACCGAGAGCGGTGCTGCTGGTGCGGAAGGTCTATCCATCGCGGGATTGGTGGGCACGGCGCAGGATCGGTATACGGATGATGCCGTGGCCGGTCTGCTGCGCGTCAAAACCGGCAGCCTCGGCACGGTCACGTCGATGGCCGGCAATGTGTCCCGCACCAATGGGGGAGCGTTGTCGTTTGCCGTGGTGGTCAACAATCCTGAGGATTATGCCGCCGCGCGTAGCGCCATCGACTCGTTCATCACCAAGCTCGCGGGGCTGTAAAAGAGGCATCAAGGGCCATCAAGGGCTACAAAGGCCGTAAACGTCCATAAACGCACGAGTGCCTATAACCAGAAAAGGGTGGTGAGTACATGGCATATTCCGCACGATTGCGCAAGGCCGTAGGCGCGGTCCGAACAACGCTGAGCGCCGTGGAACTATGCGATGTGCAGGCTCCCGAATTCGCGCAGCATGGGGACCATGCCGTTGCCTCCGATGCACCACTCGTGCTCGTGGCCTGTTCAGGCGGGCGCGATTCGATGGCGCTGGCCGCGGTAAGCCATATCGTATGCACGTCCATGGGCGTGCGTTGCGGTGTCGTGATTGTGGATCACGGCTTGCAGGAGGGTTCCGAACAGGTCGCCGGCGAGGCCGCGGATCGTTGCCGTGCGTTGGGACTGGGCCCGGTCATCGTGCGCAACACAACCGTGCAGGCACGCGGTGAGGGCCTCGAAGCGGCCGCACGGCAGGCCCGGTACAACGAGCTGTGCACCGCGGCGCGTGAATCAGGTGCCATTGCCGTGCTGTTGGCCCACACTATGGACGATCAGGCGGAAACCGTATTGATCGGACTGCTGCGCAGCCGTGGCGTGGATGCGTTGGCCGGCATGCCGCAGGTCTTCACACGCAGTGGCGTGACTTTTGCGCGGCCGCTGCTGACCCTTACTCGAGACGAAACCACCGGCCTCTGTGAAGACTTGGGTGTGGAATATTGGGATGACCCCACCAATGGCGATGCGGTAGACGGCGAGTTGCCGGACGACTATCCGTTGCGCTCGCGGGTGCGCCACGACCTGCTGCCGGCCATCGAACGATTCGCTGGATTCAATGTCACCCGCCATTTCGCCGAAAGCGCACAGCTGGCCAGAATGGACAAGGAGTATCTGGATCAGCGATCCGACGAGGTGATGGGGGAGGCGGTTACGGCAGTTGACCGGCCGGCATCGTCGGCAGCGGTATCGACCGATGCGCCACGAGCCTGTGTGGCAGGCGATACCAACGATTCGAGCCATGGCATCGGCCTGATGATCGGCGTCAAACGTATTGCACGTGAGCCAGAGGCGATTCGGTTGCGGGTCATCGCTCACGCGCTGAGCCAGGCCGGTGTGAACGCCAGTGCCGCCCAGATTGCCGCCATCGACCGGCTGGTCGTCGATTGGCATGGCCAAGGCGGCGTCTCACTTCCCAGAGGTTATTCAGCCAATCGCAAGAAACACGTCATTCGCGTGTGCCAAGATGGAGCGCATGCGAATCGCTGACGTTGAGGAAGATATTGACCACGAGCTGGTCAGCAAAGAACAGATCGATGCCAAGATCCACGAGATGGCTGCTCTCGCGAGCGAGGATTACCGCGATAAGAATCCGCTGCTCGTTGCGGTGCTGAAAGGGGCCGTGAATACGCTGGTCGCGTTCACCCAGGCCATGAGCATTCCTGTACAGATCGACTTCATGAGCCTTTCGAGCTATGGCTCGGGCACAGTGTCGAGCGGTGAGGTCACAGTCAGGCAGGATTTGTCCGCCGATGTTCGCGGACGGCACATTTTGATTGTGGAGGATATTGTTGATTCAGGACGCACGCTCGCGTGGCTGGTCGCAGAACTGAAACGTCGTGGTGCCGCTTCCGTGGAGGTCTTCGCTTTGCTGAGCAAGCCTTCCCGCCGAGAAGTGGACGTTGATGTGAAGTACGCCGGCTATGAGATTCCGGACGAGTTCGTCGTCGGCTTCGGCCTCGACTTTGACGAGCGCTACCGCAACCTCGATTCGATCGCGGTCCTCAAGCCGTCCGTCTACCAAGGAGTGCAAGCATGAGCTTCCCGCAAGGGCCGGGTAACGGCAATAATCCGAACCCGGACAACAACCGTAACAACGGCAACCCGTTCACCAACCCGTTCAACCGTGGCAATAACGGGACCAATGGCAAAGGCAACAACAACGAGAACCGGCCGATATGGCAGTCCCCCTGGCTGTGGGGTGCCGTACTCGTGGTCATGGTCGTGCTGATGTTCCAGATGTTCGCCGGCGGTGGCACGAAGACCATTGACACCAAAGATGGTTTCGCGCTGATCAATCAGGGCAAGGCCACCTACGCCGAGATCACGGACAACAAGCAGGTCGTCCGCCTTAAGCTGAAGAACGACTACACCAAGAAAAACGCCGACACCGGCAAGGTGACCAACTACGGCAAGAACGTGCAGTTCTACTACACCTTCGCGCAGGGCGCACAGGTGGCCAAGGCCGTGGAGAACGGTGATCTCGAAAAGGGCTGGACCTCGAATATCGAGCAGACCAGTGTGATGAGCTACCTCATCACCTCGATTCTGCCGTTCGTCATCATCCTTGCCTTGTTCTGGTGGCTGATGAGTCGCATGGGCGGTGCCGGCGGCATGCTCGGCATGGGTGGCAAGAAAAACAGCGGCAAGCTGCTCGACGGCCAGACCCCCACCACCAAGTTCGCCGATGTGGCCGGCGAAGACGAGGCCGTGGCCGAAGTCGAGGAGATCAAGGACTTCCTCAAGGATCCGTCCAAGTACAAGGCGCTGGGCGCTCGTATTCCGCGTGGCGTGCTGCTGTACGGTCCTCCCGGCACCGGTAAGACGTTGCTGGCCCGAGCCATCGCAGGCGAGGCCGGCGTGCCGTTCTACTCGATGGCCGGCTCCGACTTCGTCGAAATGTTCGTGGGTCTCGGTGCCTCCCGTGTGCGTGACCTGTTCGATGAGGCCAAGAAGAACGCCCCCGCCATCATCTTCATCGATGAAATCGATGCTGTGGGCCGCAAGCGTGGCTCCGGCATGGGCGGTGGCCACGACGAGCGCGAGCAGACGCTGAACCAGCTGCTCGTCGAGATGGACGGTTTCGACAACGACACCAACCTCATCATCATCGCCGCCACCAACCGCCCTGACGTGCTTGACCCCGCTCTGCTGCGTCCGGGTCGATTCGACCGTCAGGTGGGCGTGGCCGCCCCTGATCTGGAAGGCCGTGAGGCAATTCTGAGGGTGCACGCCAAGGGCAAGCCGTTCGTACCGGACGTCGACCTGCATATGATCGCCGTGCGCACGCCGGGCTTCACCGGCGCCGACCTTGCCAACGTGTTGAACGAAGCCGCGTTGCTGTGCGCCCGTGCCGGCGCCCAGCTCATCGACAACCGCGCCATCGACGAGGCCATCGACCGTGTTCAGGCCGGTCCGAAGCGTCGTTCCAAGGGCATGGCTCTCGACGAGCTGCGCAACACCGCATATCACGAGGGTGGCCATGCGCTGGTCGCGGCCGCCATGAACGACACCGATCCGGTGACCAAGGTGACGATTCTGCCGCGCGGCCGTGCACTGGGCTACACCGCGGTCATGCCAACCGAGGACCGTTACTCCATGTCCCGCAACCAGCTGCTCGATCAGATGGCGTACGCCATGGGCGGCCGTACCGCCGAAGAGGTCGTGTTCCACGACCCGACCACCGGTGCTTCCAACGATATCGAAAAGGCCACGAACATCGCGCGTCAGATGGTGCTCGACTACGGCTTCTCCGAGAAGCTGGGCGCCATCAAGTGGTCCGACGACGAGCAAAGCGATCTCGGCGCGCTCACCCACAAGTACTCCGCGCACACCGCCGAAATCATCGACGAGGAAGTGCTCAAGCTTGTGGAGACCGCGCATACCGAAGCATGGAACGTCATCAACGAGAACCGCGACATCCTCGACGAGCTGGTACGTCAGCTGCTCGTCAAGGAAACGCTCAACGAGAAGGAGCTTGCCGCCATCTTCGCCAACATCAAGAAGGCGCCGAAGCGCGAGGTCTGGTTGAGCGACGAGAAGCGTCCCGATTCCGACATTCCGCCGGTCCCGATTCCCGACAAGCTGAAGCAAAGCGCAGGATTGACCAACTGATGAGCGATACCGATTTCGATACCCTCTTCGACGACAAGGCCCGTGCCGCTCATGCGGCCGGGCCTGTCGGCTATGACGAGGAAGGCGTGCGCCAGGCCGTGCGCCTGTTCTTGAAGTCCATCGGCGAGGATCCCGAACGTGAAGGTCTGCTGGACACGCCGGACCGTATCGGACGAGCGTGCAAGGAGCTGTTCGCCGGCCTCGGACACGGGCCGGAGGAAGTGCTGAAAACCCGTTTCAAGGTGGACACCGACGAAATGGTCCTCGTACGCGACATCGAACTGTTCTCCGTCTGCGAGCATCATCTGCTGCCGTTCCATGGCGTGGCCCACGTCGGCTACATCCCGCAGAACGGCCAAGTGGCGGGCTTAAGCAAACTGGCACGGTTGGTGGAACTGTACGCACGCCGTCCGCAGGTGCAGGAGCGGCTCACCCAGCAGGTGGCCGACGCGTTGATGGAAGGCATCGACGCGCGTGGCGTGATCGTGGTCACCGAATGCGACCACATGTGCATGGCCATGCGTGGCGTCAAGAAGGCGCAGTCCCGTACCGTCACCTCGGCGGTGCGAGGATGCATGCGCGACGCGGCCACGCGGACCGAGGCGATGAGCCTGATTCTGTCGAACCATTCGTAAGTGCGCTTTACCGGGCGGAATTGGACAGAACCGAACGGAAGAACGGAATGAATGAAGGAAGAAAACCGATGGCGATTGATATGAAGGCGATTCATGATAGCCAGCGCACGTTGGTGATGGGCGTGCTCAACATCACGGAGGATTCCTTCTCCGACGGCGGCCTCTGGCTTGCTCCGGAGGCGGCCAAAGCCCATGGCGAGGCGATGATGAAAGCCGGTGCCGACATCATCGACATCGGAGCGGAATCCACCCGTCCGGGAGCCAAACGCGTCAGCGAAGCCGACGAGAAGGCCCGTGTGCTGGGCGCTGTGGACGCGCTGATTCCCGAAGGGGCGGTGCTGTCCATCGACACCACGCGCGCTTCGGTGGCGTTGGCCGCGCTCGAACATGGCGCGCAGATCATCAACGACGTGTCCGGCGGCCAGTTGGACCGCGAACTGCCGCATGTGGTGGCCGACCATTCCGACTGCCTGTACATCGTGCAGCATTGGCGTGGCTGGCTTGCCGGCGCCGCGGGCAATGTGCCGGACGCCGACACCTCCCGCTACGAGCATGGCGTGGTGAATGACGTGTATGACGAGCTGATGCGTCAGGTGGATGCGGTGCTTGAAGCCGGGGTGCAGGCCGAACAGGTCATCATCGACCCGGGCCTGGGCTTCTCCAAGCCGGGCGTGGAGCATAACCTGCCGATTCTGGCGGCGCTTGACCGGTTCAACGCGGCTGGCTATCCGGTGCTGATCGGCGCGTCCCGCAAACGTTTCGTCGGCTCCCCGCCTTCCGGGGGCCGGGGGGCCCCTGATCCATA
>OGQT01002172.1_pt1 | contig 14355 bp, 18 predicted proteins | sample 1553261 | NCBI WGS metagenome assembly OGQT01 (sample SAMEA2579992, study PRJEB22360) | human gut metagenome | biome: human gut; feature: human-associated habitat; material: faeces | place: Denmark | collected 2008/2010
CATTGCTTTTCTACTAGACCTTGCTCTTTCTTTTGCTTCTTCCAAAGAAATGTAAGGGTTCATTTTTACGTAATAGCCTGTATTTGTAAGTTTATATCCTAATGATATAGCCATTTTAGTAGATGCTCCTGTAGTTGTTAAGTCTTTTATTGTTGTAAATACAAGATCAGTATTTTTAAACAATTCTTCTTCAACTCTTTTTAAACATTCAAGTGCATATCCTTTATGTCTTTCACCTTCAAGTGTTTCTAGTTCTATATCACCTGTTAATGGATTTACAAACCTTATTTTACAAGATGTTACTGGAACATCATCGTGTAATAATAAATATTCAATTGGAGTATATTCCCAACTGTGTTCTTTATTTACGATATAAATCATTGCCTCTATATCAGATAGTTTATCTAAATAATCAGATTTTGAATCATTATAATGTGCGCGTGCACATTTATAATGATACTTATTTCTAAAATTTTCTCCTCGATATTCAATTAATAATTCCATACTTCTTATATCATCAGGACTTACTTTAACCAATTCAAACATTATGACCACTCTTTCATTGTTGTTCTCATTATATAGCAAAGTCATGAGTGGTGCAAGAAAAAGTATATAATGATAAGAAAAAAGATGAAGTTTATTTAATGAAAAAAACAAATAATTTTTATAAAATAAATAAAATAAAAATTTTAGCATTTCTTTAATTTATTTGATATCGTTTTTGTAATTAGAAGTTATCTTTCACTTTAAACGTCCTTTTAAATTTAGTATATCTAATTGTATTTTGTCCCTTCTATCAAGAGCTTTATTATATGATAATTGAGCACTTAACATTCTTTTTTGTTGATCCCATAAATTGTTATCTTGTTTGTTTTTTTGTTCTAAATTTGCCAATTTGTCGTATAAATTTTTTTCATTCTGATATACTAATTTTTTTAGTTTTATTTCTTCTTCTTGTCTTACTAACATGTTTTCTAACATTTTAATTTTTTCACAAACTATAATATTATCGTCGATTTGGCATTCATTTTTATAAGTTTCATCAACCTTATTAATTTGTCTTTCCAAATACTCATTTGCTGTATCTGGCACGGCCTTTATTAACGAAAGAATTAAGGCTAATAGCATATATTATTTCTCCCTTTCTTACTTAAACATTAATACACTAGTATTTTATCAAAATATTTTTTTAATTTTTCGTTTATATTGTAATATAAAATTAATCATTTTTCTATTCTTAAAAATTCCAAATATTATATTGAGGCAAGATAGCATAGTGATATTTTCCACGATTATCTATCATTTTTAAAAATTCTTCGTAAATTAGATAAGTTTTAAGCTCTTCTTGCTCATTAAAATAATTAAGCACAATTGTATCTATTTGGCTGAACACTTTATTTATGTATTTAACAATACTACCGATGGAAATAGTATCTATATTTAATTTGTTAGTTTTATAATATAGTCCCATGAAACATGAAGTATTTGATCCAGTTGAGTATCTATATTTAATATTATGAGGTTCATGAGTATACTTATTTCTTATTATTATAATATTTTTCAAGATATCTTCATTATATGGATGTGAACATATTTTATTAAACTTTTCTAAGATAAATGGTATTTCTTTTTTTAGTAACATAATTCCATCATCTAAGGACATTTCTACTTTTTCCAATTTTTTATCTATTTTAAAAGGAAATAGTCTCATTAACTCAGTTGTTAGAATAAAAAACCACTCCTCTACCTGATAAGGATTGCCATTATAATTACAATCTATTATTTTGTTTAAATATATATTTACGTTATCCAATATTTTATAGTATACAAATACTTTTTCCAAAAAATCTTTTTTATCCATAATTAATTACTCCTAACTATTCTATTACTTCCAAATTTTGTATTATCATATTTAAATTTATCTTTGATAAAAATCAATAAATCATTATCAAAAAATTACCTCACAAAAAAGAGAGCATGCAAAACATAAATGCTTTTTGCATTGCTCTCGTCGTCAATATTAAGTTATCATATTTATATTAAAATGTAAAGACTTCTTACTATTATTTATAGCTTACTATTGGTATTTGGTAATATCGTCTATTCTAGCTGCAAAGTAAGGTTTATCCTTAAAATCTTCTTTTAAAAATATTGCAAAAGTTTTATTAACATTAAGACTTCTTGATTCTTCTTTGGAATCTAGTGATGAAAATTTAACAACGTCCATTCCAGCTTCACTTTTTATCTTTCCACCATTTTCATTTAATTCAAATTTTATAGTTTGTAAAGCTTTATCTATAATCAAGGTATTATTATCTTTATCATAAAATTCTTTGTTTTCTAGTTCATTATATTCTTTTAATACATTTAAATTGATGTACGGCATTTTAAAATTATCTGATTTAGAAAATTCCTTATTTCCTTTATATTTTGAACCGGTAGTTAAAATGTTGTTATAAATTTCTTCAAAAGAATCTCCTTTTGGATTTTTATTTATAATAATTTCATCATTACTTGTTGTAGTTAATTTAATTGCAAAATCATCTTCGTCATTGTAGTAAATAATGTTTATTTGATTTTTATAAGATTCTTTATTATCTTTAACACCAAAATATTTAACATTCTCTATATTATTGAATTTATCTTCGTCTAACTTCACAAACTTTGTTTTATATTTAAATTCACGATATAACATAGTGTAGAAAATGTACCTTTCAAGACTATTGCTATTATTGTCTAAAGCATCTTCACTCCAATCAAATTTATCTAATATATCACTTGTTTGATTAAACTTATCTTTAATATTTTTTTCTATTTCACTTTTTAATTTTAAAGTCTTCTTTCCATATACTTTATAATAGTAATCGTTTGAAATATCGCTTTCTTTAAAAAGTTCTTTATTTAAATTGTTAACATAAGTATTATCTTTTTCAAATTTAATGTCTTGTTTCACTAGATCATTTTTTAAATCATTCCATATTAAATTAAAAGTTGCACACCAGGCAGCATCTTTATCTATCTTATCAACAAATGTTGGTACGACTAAAACTCCAGTGGTTTGTGTATTGTTATGTTGTTTTTTTGAAATAAAGGCTAGATAAATACCTCCAACTAGAATTACTAAAACTATAATTATTATTAATATATTCTTTTTCATATTTTACCTTTCTTTATATTCAATATTATCATTAACTTTTATTACCATGTTTGTATAACGATTCTTAAATCCAACTCGTTCGTATAATTTCTTTGCTTCATTTTTTTCAAATACATCTAATGAAATATCTTTGTTTTCACACCTTGCGCGATCAATTATTAAATTTAATACTTCGGTGCCAATACCTTTTCCTCTAAACTTTTCATCAATAAGAAAACGATATATATAAATCTCATCATCATATACTTTTAAACCTATAAACCCAATTTCTTGTTTCTCATATACGATTTTATAATACTCTTCATTATCATTAAAAGTTAAATCCTGTGGTTTTATTATTTTTAATTGATAAAATGGATCAACCGTATTATGATGTTTCCACTCCTCGATAATCCAATTCCTAAAATTATCATTTGGCTCTTTCTTTAATTCGACACTTTTCATTTGTGATTCTCCTTTTATAATTAGAGTATATCATAAAAATATAAAAAAATTAGCGATTAAGCTAATTTTAGTAATAATATGGATATTCTCCTTTTTCTTCTGACCATTTATAGAAAACTACTCCATACCAAGTATCTCCACAGTCATCTTTAACTGCTTCACATCCATATGAGAAAATGCTATCATCAACATTATCAGTCATATTATTAAAGTCATTGTTTCCTTGCTTTTTACATTCTTCTTTTGTTTTATAAGCATATGTAAATTTCTTTTTAAACTTTTTACTTACACATTTAGATGTTGTTTTTTCTGTAGTTGTTTTGGTTGTAGTTGGTGTTGTAGAAGTCGTTTCTATCAAACTACTTTCATCAATATTCTTTTGATAGTTATAACCTATTTCAACACTTTTAGTTGTTGTTAAATTATCTAATACCCTTTTTGTTAAATCTTCTTTATCAAATTCATAAGTTGAAGTAATAGTTACTTTACTAATATCTTTATTGTTTTGATCTGCAATATCTATTAATGATGCAACTACTAATTCTAAACTTTTATCCTTATATTCTAAGTTAGAATATATGTTTTTAGCATCATTGTTTAGTAAATCAATGTTAGTTATTTTATTATCTACTGTTTCACATTTGTTTTCTTTATCACACTTATAATTCACATCAAATGTGAGTTTTACAAGTGGATTGATTTTTACATATGCAACATATGTTTCTTGTTTTGTTTCTTGTTTTGTTTCTTGCTTATTATCATTTTTATTTCTTATTAAAACGAATATAATTGAAGTCAAAACAACTATAATTATTAATAAAACTATTGTTTCTAAATTTTTTTTATTCATATAAACTCTCTCTTTCATCATTTTGTTAATTCACTATAATAAAGGATTTCTTTATTAAGTGATTTAGCATATTCTATCTCTTTACTTGTACTGCTACCGATATAACCATCAACATCTACAACTAAAATCGCATCGGATAGTTTTATTTTTTCATAATGCATCTTTGAAAGCATATTCATTTCTTTTTCAGTAAATGAATCTTTATCCGTATTATATGGATTGTATATCGGAACTAACATACAATTTCCTTCTAATTCCATTTTTAAAGCTATTTCTACAATTTCTTGATAAAATCTTAAACTTCCACATACTGTAATTGTTTTCATTTTTTTCCTCTTTATTTAGCTACACTTTTAATATCTTGAAGTTCAAATCTATATTTTTGTTTAACATCAGGATATTTTTCATGATCAACTTCACTTAAGAACATTTCAAGCGGTCTAATACATAAAGCTCCATCTCCATATAATCGTCTATAGACAACATATTGTTCTTTAGTTTCTGAATGAGTTGCTATATCCACAACTAAGTAATAATTACCTTTAAAATGTTTATAAACACGATTTATCTGTACTTCTCTCATAATAACCAACTTTCTAAGTTTATTGTATCAATTTTCTAGCAAAAAGTCATTATTTAAATATGTATAAATATAGCAATAGATATGGAATCTTGTACTTTGGATAGAATTTAAGCAAGATATAAGCAAATTAGAAACTTAGAATACAGTGTAAAAAAATGACTTTCTAAAAATTAAACAATTTTATAATAATTCTTGCTTCTTTAAATGATAAAAAATATGGTTGTTTATATAAATAAAAGAAGAAATTATACATCAAAAATTAGAGCTTTCGCTCTCTTCAGGGGCGTCGTAGTTCCGTATTGTCAATATTCATAAAATATATAAAACTCTTTATTTATAAGGGTTTATGCACATATTAGTTTATTTAAGTTTATTCGAATTTATATGTTTTTAGATGCTTTAAGCATCTAATTACGTACCTAAAAATTAATCATTGTTATTATTCTTTTCTACTAATTTTTCCAATCTTGCTTTCATCTCTTCAATATTTTTAGTCGTATCCTTTATACTTACTTCTTCATCATTTTCCATAAACTCTTTATAAATTTTAAACGCCTCTTTTTCTAAATCTGTACCATTACTATTAATATATTCTTCTACCCTATTCAATGATTCTTGTATTTCTTTATCAGCAGAATCAAATCGATTAATTGCCTCTGGATCTTTCATAAATAAATCATATAAATTACTACCATTAAATAATTGATCAAACAATTCTAATGATCTTTCATTATCCTTTTTAAATACTTCATTTAATTTATTTTCATTTTCTGGTATTCTTAGTTTCAACTCATCAACTTTATTTGACAATTTATCCATTGAATATTTTATTTTAGGCTTATTTAAAATAAGCTCTTTTATTTTTGATTTATCAATTTGATTATAAACTTCACTAAAAATGTCATTAATAATAAATCTTAAATTTTCTAATATTTCAAAGTCTATGTATGCTGCGAATAAAATATTATTATCTTCATCATCTTTTAGCGAATGATTTACTTGGTGTCTTATGGTCTCAATTATTTTAAATAAAGTTGCCTTATAATTTTTCTTTTTATAATATTTATTATCATTAGCTACAAATTCTTGATTAGTTATCTTTTCAAACTCTTCATATTTTTTTGTATTGATAAAATACTCCTTAGAATCTTGAATTGCTTTAACTAAATTATATATTGAAGCACAATATAATCTATATATTCTATCTCTATCTGTAAATGTATCAATAAAGTATTCTTTGTTTTCAAAATCAAGATAAACTTTGGATAATGTGTTAGCCATTGAAACAAATTCTTGTACATTTAATATTTTACCAATTTGCTTATCAGTATATTTCATTATATCACCTTTATTAATTTTCTATTATACTACAAAAAAAGCAGTTAAAAAACTGCTTATATGCATTCAATATATTTTTTTAAATACTCTCTTAATCCTTCATCACAAACATAAATGTATGTTCCTAACATACCTCTAGTCATCATTGTTCTATAAATATTCAATAAATAATTTAACAATTCTTCATCTGTTGTATCAGCTTTTCCTTTTGCATCATAATAATTGCTTCTATCTACTTTAAATCTATTATTCTTTATATCATATTTTAATTCATTGCCAATAATTAATCCAGTATAATTTAAATCAAAACCTTGAGTTGTATGAATACTTCCAATTTCATTAACTGCGTTTTTTGAATTAATCCAGTCATAAGCTTGTGAATTCCAAATATACTTATAATCGCCTATCTCTATATCATATAATCCATTACTATCTTTGGAGATAGTTGAATCTAATGGTAAATGTTTTCCTTTGCTATTCCATTTCCAAGCATATCCAGCAATATTTCTGCATAACCCATACTCAGAATCTTTTGATTTAATATTTTCAACCATTTCATTTACATCATCAAAAAGTTTTAAATCATATTTTTTAAATTCTATTTTCTTTTTAGGTGGAGTATTACTAAATACAGCTCTAACGTAATCAATATATTCATTACCACCTGCTAAGCATCTTAGTTGTGCAGTTAATTGATATGTATGATAATTTTTCCTTAGCATCAATTTATCAAAGTCTTCTTTTCTTACATCAGTAGGCTTTATTGATTGATTTTCATCATAAAATAGTATTTGATATTTACTCTTCATTAAAATCCAATCCAGTTCTGTTCCAGAATTGCCAAGATTCATTCTTCTATTATTTTCATCAAATGTTCCGTATTGAGTTAAATTTTTTCTTCTTCTAAGTCTGTGAGCTTCATCTACAATTAGCAAATCATAAATTTCATCATTTTTACCTATATCATGAGGACTAAGCACCATACTTGAATTTAAACCTTTAATACTTCTAAATACCTTTTTTAAAGTACTTCTTAAGTTTTCCATAGGAATAACCAATCCTATTTTTAAATCATCTACTGCATCATTAATTTTTAATATTTCTGATAAATTTTTTTCAACTTGATCTTCTTCTATTTCAATTTGTGTTGAATCTTTTGCCTGAACTAATAATTTAAGCAAATAAATACCAAGAATTGTCTTACCTGTGCCTGCTCCACCTTCAACAACAAAAGTACCTTTTTCTTTTTTGTATACTAAATCTGATAAATCACTTAAAATATCATTAACAATCATGTATTGATCAACTGTTAAAGCTTTATATGGAGAATATTTAAATAAATCTGAATTAGCAATCATTTTTAAGTCATTTTTTACAAGCCCTTTTGATTTTAATTGCAACCATATTTCTCTAAATTTAGTTTCATACATTTCCCTTTGATAATAATTGTGATTTTGAAGTCCACCATTACCATTTTGTAATTTAAATTTGTTATCTGCAGACATATATTTAATTAAAAATGATTCTAAATTTAAAATGGAAGATTTATTAAATGTATCATCACCTATTATATTAATTTTATCTAGATTTCTTCTTACTTCATTTGCCCAATGTTGATTTGATCTAATGCTAACATCAGTTGTCTCTCCAACATATGCTTCCTCATTATTATTAATTATATAAACAACCGGCCAATTAGTTCCATATTTTTCGCTCTTTAATATATTAGAAGTTCCTGCATTAAACTTCTTTGTTATAATTTCAGTCATTGTAACACTTCCTATAACTTATTATATTTTGTGCTAACTCCCTTAGCTTTTTCCACAGGATATTTTCTAGCAGTTTTATCCATTTTATCTAAAACTATTTGCTTAGCATCCACACCAAGTTTATCTGCCATTAAAATGCAGTAATTAATTACATCTGCAAGTTCTTCTTTTACTTCTTCTAAATCAAACAAGTTATTCCATTGAAAACATTCTAATAATTCACCTGCTTCAATACAAATACTTTTCGCTAAATTTTCTGGTGATTGGAATTGATCCCAATCACGTTCTTTTGTAAATTCTACAACTTTATTTGTTAATTCTTTCATAAAACAGCCTCCTTAAGCAGTAACTCTATAACTTATTGGTGTCATTTTCATATCCATTATTTCCTTATATGTATAAGTTTTGTAATTAGGAAATTCTGAATTAACATTAGTTATCATATATAAAATGTAATTATCCTTATGCTCTTTCATAAACTTCAATTCACCAGATGATAAATTAAATACTTCTTTATTACCTTGAGTTGCTTTAACTTCAATATATTTCTTTATTCCATCTTCAACGTATTCAATATCATATGGTGAAAACTTATATGTTTTACTTGTATGGAATAAATCATTATCCTCTAATAATTTAGATTTTAATAATTCATATACGAATTCTTCACCTTTTAAACCATTGCTACTTCTTGTTCTGTTAACCTCTTCAATTTCTATATCTTCTTTTCCAGTTACAAGGTTTCTTTTGCATGTAACAATAACATTATTTTCATAAGAAAAACTATCATCAATTTTTAATTTTTGACCTACACCTTTTCCTTCTTTAAAAACACTAGTTAATAAAATTCCTCTTGGACCAACTAGTTTCACTAAAAAATTTAATGTACGAGTTTCAGAATTGTAAACGAAACCATTAACTACAAAAGCATAATCACCATTTTCTTCCATAATTTTATCAAGTATTAGTCTATTATTAATGTTAAAGCCATCTTTTCTATAATCAAAAGAAATTGGATAATGAATCATTAATCTACCTAAATGTGTATTACTATTATGTGATGCATTGATTATATTAGCAGTTGCAGACGTTTCTTCCTTTATGTACATACAATATGAAGCATCTACATCTAGTTTTTCACCATTGACTAGTATATTATCAAATATAAATATGTCAGTTACAGTTGTTTTGTTCTTTTCATTTTTCCTGCAGGCGTCTATTAAATCATCTGGAATTTTACTATCTTCCACCCTACAATTCATAGTACGTAATTGTAATATATCATTTCTCCATTTATTTGGATCTTTACTTTGATTAAGTTCAGTTTCTACACTAGCTGTATGACCTTTTTTGTAATTATTATACATTCCATATCTAAGTGATGTTTCAGATATCTTAAATTTTAATTCTTTCATACTAACCTCCAAACTAGTCTAACCAATTCTCATCTATCTCTTTTAATTGATTAAATATATGATCTAATAGAATATAAACTAAATTTACATCCCAACCATTTCCTGCTCTTTTCGATAATTGAGTATAAGATTGATTTCCAAACACTATATCAACCTTTCTTCCAACAGCATCTAGACCTTCAAGGCCCATAAGTCTAAATTGCTCAGTAACAGACATTTTTCTAACAATTTCCTTATCTTTACATGGTTCTATTACTCTTAAACTATTATGTTCAGGCATTGTAATTGTAATTGAATATCCATCAGTTTTTATCTTTTTATTATACACATCAAAACATAATGCTTTTTTTACTTTAAAACTATATATATTATGTTTTTCTTTTAAATGATCAATTTGTTTTTCTGATAAATACATTTCTTTAGGAACATATCCTTTAGGATCCAAGAAATCTGCCATTAGTAATCCATTGTGAACTTCTTCTGGAATCATCGAAAAATCTTTTGGTAACCCGCCTAATCTAGCAAACATCCAAACTCTTTCACGATTTTGTGGTACACCATAGTCTTTACTATTTAAAAGTGCTATTCTTAATGGTTCATCTTTCTTACCTGCAGAATACCCCATTTTTATTAACATATTATCCATTTGTTTTCTAGTAGATTCAAATTTTTTTGAAAAGAATCCTTTAACATTTTCTAGTAAAATATACTTTGGTTTTTTTGCTTCACATATTCTCATAATATGTTGAAATAAAGTTCCCCTACCATATGGATCATCTACTCCTTTTTGCATTCCAGCTGTTGAAAATGGTTGACATGGAAATCCTCCCATAAATATATCAAAATCTGGTACATCATCTGGATTCAATTTTGTAATATCACCAAAATTTTTAATATTTTTACCTTTGGAATCTTTGTGATTTAAATCATATAATTCACATGCATATTTATCTATTTCAGAATAGCCAATTATTTCAAATTCAAAATTAGGATATTTTTCTTTTAATCTATCTAAAGCAAAATGTCCTCCACCATAACCAGCGAATCCTTCAAATACTCTTAATACTTTTTTCTTTTTCATAAACTTCTCCTTCTCTTGTTGTGACACTATGACATTAATCTAATATATCGCTGACTTTAATATTGTAATATTCAGCTATTTTTCTTACTACTTCATTATTTAGTTTTCTACTACCTTTTTCATATTTATTATAAGTGGAAATGTCTATTCCTAAATAATCTGCAACTTCTTGTTGTGATTTTTTATTTTCAGTACGATACTCTTTTATTCTAAATCTAGCTCTTGCTTGAACTCTTTTTTCAGTATCCTTTAATACATCTTTAAAACTATCTCTAGGTTTTCCTACTATTCCTTTTGATACAACTGCATCTAATCTATAATTAGTAAAAAATAAATGTTCTCTTATATCATCAGATCCAGGCACATTTTCAAAGAAGTAGTCAACATGTATCTTGTAGAAATTTGCTAATGCTTTTAAAACTGAAGGTGGTACACATCTATCACCTAACTCATAATGCTTATAAGTAGAAGCATTCATACCTAGTACTTGGCAAATTTCTCTTTGTTTATATTCACGACTTTTTCTAATAGCAGCCATATTGTTTCCAATAATAATATCCATTTGTTTTCTATTTTCCATGAATATCCTCCTATTTTCTTCTAGATACCATTATAACATATTATTTCCATTTTGGAACATTTTTAATAAAATTTGTTTAAAAACAATCAATAGAGACTTTGAAGAACAAAATCTTAATCTTATAAAAAATGATAAACTTGAATTTGAAATTATTGATGAAGATAATACTGAACTAGATTTTAATCTTAGAGTATTTATGAGATATGTAATTAAAAAGAAAGAAGTAATATTTACCCCAGCAGAAATGATAGCAGAATTAAATCTACTAATTACCCCTTCTCGTTTCGGAAGATTATTAAATAGTAATATAAAAAGATTAGAAAAAGAAGGTATATATGTTGAGCTAAATAGGACTGCTACTTCTAGAAATTACAAAGCTAAGTTTATAGATCCTATTGTTTTAGAAGAATAAGGTTTTGGGATTTATCCTAACTTACATTTGGTCTATGACCTAGTGAGATAAGTCATAAAATGGCTTCTTTCCGTGGTATAATGGAATTGAGGTGAAATTTTATGAAAAATAAATTCATTAGAGAACAAATAGATATATTAAAAGGCGAAGGACATGATTGGGATTTATTAAGTACAAGTTCATTATATAAAAAAGAATTAAGAAAAAATACTAGTAAAGTGGAAATGATACAATCATATTTAAATGCTAGTAAAAAAATGTATGATGTATTTAAAACAAATAATCATCCTGCTCCTGGACTTTCAGTGATATGTAGTAATCCATTATGTATTCCATTCTTATTTCTATGTAGGCATACAACTGAATTATCAATTAAATATTATTTAGAAAAGCACAATATAAATTTTAAGTCAATACATGATATCAAAAGTTTATATAAAAAGACAAACATAAACAATAAAGAATATAATGAATTAATAGAAGCATTTAATATTCTAGATAAAACTGGTACTATGTTAAGATATAGTGTAGATAATTCAGATAATGAATTTAGAGACAAACCATATTTTGTAAAATCAGATCAAATTATAATTTATACCGAGAAATTAAGTAAAGAGTTATTAGAACTAAGCAACCAATAATGGTTGTTTTTCTTTTGTAAAGAAAGTTTTAAATGTATGATAGATATCAAGTATTAAGATTCGAAAACAATTATAAGGGTGAAGATTTATATCTTATAGGAAATGAATAATAGAGTTGGTACAGGTAATTATGATAAAGAAAGAACTAAATTTAATATTACATATAAAGAACTAGAAAAAGATAATTTATATCAAGATGTTAAATATAAATTGGAAAGTAGAAATATTGAATATCTTCACAAAACAAAAACTAATCTATTAAATGGTGTAACTATATCAAGTGGTCCAGAGTTTTTTATGACTCTGGGTTTACCATTTAAAGAAACAGATAGAAAATATAAAACAGGTAAAAAAGAAGGACAAAATATATGGACACCTGATATTAAAAGTAAAGATGATATTCCTGAAGAAGTAATTAAATATTTTGATGAAAGTTATAACTTTTTAAAAAAATTAGTTGGTGAAGAAAATATAGTAATGGTTCAAGTACATTTTGATGAAGATACTCCTCACCTACAAGCTTACTTTTTACCAGTAGTAAACGGAGTAAAAAGAAAAAGTTATAAAAGAGATAAAGATGGTAATTTGATAAAAGAGACAAAAAAAAATATAAATGGAAAAGATAAGGAAGTACCTATTCTACTCAGAGATAAAAATGGTATTTATAAATATTTAAAAGCAGTTATGAATTTTGGAACTAAATGGTATGATTTAAACTTTGTTAAAGTTTATAATAAAATGACTAATTTTACCAATCCAAATGAAAGGAAAAAAGAAATGTCATTCTACACTCCTGAAGAATTTCAAAAATTTATATCTGTTGAAAATGATGTAAAATTTATATGTGCATTTCAAACACTATTCTATTGTGGACTTAGAAATGGTGAACTAAGAGGATTAACTAGGAATGATATTAACTTCAAAAAAAGTTGTTTATCTGTTAATAAAAATATAACTAAAACACCAGATCCTATAACTGGTAAACCATATATAGTATCGAGTCCTAAAACAATGTCTAGTTATAGAACTATACCGATTCCTAATTTTCTATTAGAATACTATAAGGATATATGATGATTGTAGTTCTTACTATAACTTTAATGATAATTGGTATGTATTTGGTAATAGTGTTCCATTACCAGAAACTTAAGAGATAAAAAAACTAAGAATGTTTTTAAAGCAGGAGTTAAAGATATTAAGGTTCATGATTTTAGGCATAGTTGCGCTTCTCTATTAATTGATAGTGGTGCTAACATAACATTAGTTGCTAAATATTTAAGGCGTTCTAGAATTGATGAAACACTTAACACCTACTCTCATATGTATAAAAATAGACTTGAAAATATTGTTCAAATAATTGAAGTTCAAAATACTAAATTATTAGAAAGTAAGCAAAAAAAATTACCTGAACCCAAAGAAACAATTATTGATTATGATGAAGATGATTATTACGATCATGAAAAAGATTTAGATAATAAAAAAGAAGATGACCTCGTCCTTTAGTGGACTAGGTCATTTTTTATATTTCTGAAATATCTTTACTTAGCTTTCTTATTAATCCAATTTGCTTAGAAAACATTTCATCCCATATATCTAAACATTTTATTAGCATTTCTTTATTATTATTATCGTAAGCATAATCAAATAGCATAATTACTATGTAATTAAGATCATCATATGAATAATAACGGGTATGATTATTTTCATCATATTGTTCTAAAGCTATTCTAATAATATCAAACAATAATTCACTATATCCAAGGATATTATCTCCCCTTTTCCTCAAGAGATGAATAAATGGTTCAATAAATTCCTGTGAATCAGATGATTGAAACAATTCAATAATAAATTTATCATCGTTCAATAATAATTCTTCATCATTAAATAATTTATATGGGTTTATTTTGACATCAGGATATTTTGATAATTTAATTATTATATCTTTTGATTTTTCTCTATATTCATCTTCTTTCATATATACCATAAACATTTCCATTATTGAATCTTTTATTATAATATCAAGGACCCATTGGTGGATACAGATAAGGAAAATGCGGAGACACCGGAGGAGATCGAAAAGGAAAT
>OGQT01002194.1_pt1 | contig 14271 bp, 14 predicted proteins | sample 1553261 | NCBI WGS metagenome assembly OGQT01 (sample SAMEA2579992, study PRJEB22360) | human gut metagenome | biome: human gut; feature: human-associated habitat; material: faeces | place: Denmark | collected 2008/2010
ATTATATAATTAAAATAAATATTATGATATAATATAGTCGCCAAAGAAATAATGCCAAAATAGAAAGTGGTGATACTATGATATTGTATAAAAATACTTTTGATAATATTAAAACCATTGGATATGACTTTCCAATTGAAGATAGCTACTATTGTCAAAATAATTTTGCGGTTGTTGCTGATGGTATAACAAGAGATCCAATTGGAATAAAAAATTTTAATTCTATTTCTTTTGAAGAAAGAGTAGTTAATTATCCTAACCCAAGCGGTTCCAGTATGGCAGCAAACTTAATATGTAAAATATTTAAAGAAAACTATAATAATATCATTAATAAAAAAATATCATTGAAAGATGTTTTTATTAAAGCTAATGAAGAAGTAAAAAAATTAAATAATATTCACATTAAAGTATATGATTATTTGGAAAATGATTATTACGGAGCAGTTGGTGCTTCTGCATTAATTGAAGATAATAATTTACATTATAGTTATATTTGTGATTGTGGTGTTGCTGTTTTTGATAAAAACGGTGATTTAATATTTAAAACTGATGATGATATGGAAAAAGTTAATAAGTATTTTGATACTGGTTCGTTTACTTGGAATCAACCTGAAGCTAGAGTTATTGTTAGAAAAAACTATCGTAATAAACCAAATAATGAATATTCATATGGAGCAATAACTGGTGAATCAGAATTTGAGTATTATTTAAAAGAAGGTTCATTGAAATTAAATAATAGTGACATAGTTATAGTATATAGTGATGGCTTTTCTAATTATTTGTTTGATAAAGATTTTTATAATAATTTAATAAGTTTGATTAATGGAGATAATTCAAATTTTCAAAATTATTTAGAAAAAATGGGCAACAATGATTATAGAAAATATGGAAAAGAAAAAACTTTGGTGGTGATGAAAAATGGATAGTATGATTTCTAAAATCAATTATTTTAGTGATAAAGCAACATTTGAAACAATTAACGATAGTAATTCTGGTGCGATATTAAGAAAAGTCAAAGATGAAGAAAATACTTATTTTTTAAAAATAGTTCCAAATAATAATATAGATATTGATAAAATTCAAAAAATAATACAGATTTATGAAAAATATGATATAAATACTATTAAATTATTAGATTATGGATACATAGATGATAAAGTATATTTAATTTATAATTTTATAAATGGATTTGCATTAAACACAGTTTATGATAAATATAATGTTAATGATTATAGTAATATGGGGTTTAGTATAGGATCTAATTATAGAATAATTAATTCAAATCATGAATTTGATGATTATTTTTTAAATGATTATGATATAAACAATTTAGCAAATCAATTTATAGATTCATTTCAAAATTTATACAATGGAAAATTATCATATATAAAAAATATAATTGATGAAGAAAAAATGGAAAACATTATTAATAGAATGAAAGAACTTATTTCTTCATTTGACAACGAAAAAAAAGTTTATATTCATGCTGATATGCATCCTAAAAATATTATGATTGATAATAACCATAATTTATATATAATTGATATTGAATCATTTAGCATTGACTATTTTGTAATGAATGTAAGATGGTCTGTAGCAGCAGCTTTTAGGAATAAAGAAAACAATGAATTTTTTAAAGGTTTTATTAATGGATATTATAACAACGATATTCCAACTAGTTTTAACAAACAATTGATATTTATTACAATACTTAATTTTATAGAACATACTATTGAATTTAGTGAAACTAAAGATGAAGAATTTATTACTGACTATGTTTCTAAAATAAACATTATATTTAATAGTGTAGATTTATTTAGTGATGATAACATTTTAGACAATACAAAAATATTTAAAAAAAACAATACAAAAATATTGAATTAATAATATTTTATGGTATATTATTAGTAGTGAGTGATATTTATCATATCACTAGAGAAAGAGTTGTAGATATCTACGACACTCGCTCCATTTGAAATCAACTTACGGACTTAAAAGTTCGTGAGTTTTTATTTTATATAAAACTTTAAAAGTTCTCTTTCTAGAAAGGAGGACTTTTTTCATGCTTGAATTTAAAGTAATTGAAAATCTAAAACCTAATAAAGGTTTAACTGACATCTTAAAAAACTTTGAATATACAGTTAAATTAGGACAAATAAAAACTATCTTGCATACCAACCTACAAGTAGTAATACCTACTGAATACAAAATTATATATCCTACTACTCTTACAATACTTGAATACAAAGTTAATTGAATTACAAGACAAGATGAGAACATTATGTATTGCTAGTTTTAATAAAGAATATGGCTTAAATAATGTTTTAAAAACTAAACAAAAAGGTAGAAATAAAGATATAAATGTTAAAGATATGAGAAACTGTATTGAAATGCAAGAAGAATTATCTAAAAATAAAGAACGATTGGAAATTGCTAATAAAAAATCACAAGAACTAGATAATAATTCTAATGAAGTTAAAGATATATTTAATAATTTAAAAACTACTTTTACTAACAAAGATAAATATGTTTTAAACAAAGATGATAAAGATAAAATTGATAAATTTATTCAGCAAGTAGATTCAACTAATGAAGAATATAAAAAAATGCAAAAGTTATCTATTACTCTTAATGATGTTGAAACTGAATTAAAAGAAAACAGGAAAAAAGTTAAAATACTAACTGAAAATAATGATGCCTTAAATATTAAAGTTAAATTTCTTGAGAAAAAGGTAGATAAACAAGAAGATGAAATTGATGATCTTAAAGAGAAAAATTCTAAATTACAAAACACTATTAATTTCTTTGAAAACTTATTTGATAGATTAGTTAAATTTATTAAAAATAAAATGTTTGGCAAAGAAAAAGAACGTGAAAATTATTGGAATTTTTCAAAAGATTTGTATACTCATAATATATTTAGCGATAAAACTATTGAATCAATCCAAGATGATTATATTTGGAATAAAGAAAATGATAAAGGAAAAGAAAAAGATGATTACTCAATTGAAATGTAATCATCTTTTTTATCTAATTTTATAGTGTCAGTTAAATTCATTTTTAATCCATAATTCTGCTTTACATTTATTACATTTTTTATCTCTATTTACACAAAACATACAATAACCATTATCTTTATAATAATTATCCCCTAAATCTTTTAATAACTTAAAACCACATTTTTTAAGTAAATATTTAGAATTAACTTCTTCTTTATCTCCCCATGCTTCATATAATATTACATCCTCAATACCATCACAACATAATTGTAATAATTTTGTTCCTATACCTTTTTTTTGATAATTACTGTCAACTACTAAATATAATATTTCTCTATATTCTTTTATGTGTAAATCATAATCGTTATTATATTTTAAATTACTAATTCCACAAGCACCTATTATATGATTATTATCTTCACAAACATAATAATTATTTATATCCTTTATTATTTCTTTTTTATTATTGTTTAATATATCTATTTTACTAACACTAATATTATTCTTATTAATGTTACAAGTACCAAGCAAATCTGTTACTAAATAAGATATATCATCTATATCACTAAACATTGCTTTTCTATAATTCATTTAATTACCTCTTTTTGTTAAATAATATTTTCTTTTTTTAGCACGTCTTCAAGAGTTTCTTTATCATTTAAAATATATAACTTATCATAATTTCTTTTAATTGAATCTTCATAATATGGAATAAACACTTCTTTTAACCTTTTAATAAAATTTTCATTATTACCACGAGCAATACATCTTTTCTCTACTTCTTCCCAATTATTTATATTTGGATAAGCAATAGAATATTTTATATTATGTTTATCAAAATAATCAAAGTGTTCTGGCTTTAGTTGAACAAGCACCACATCATATTGTTTTACTGTTTCATTGATAGCATCATAATAATTTTGTGGCCACAAAGGATTTAATTCTCTTTTTGTACCTTTTTGTTCTTCAATAGGTATATCATTTCTCATTATATTTTTATATGGACTTGATTCCAAATCTTTAATGTTATTATATTTTTTACCTAATATACTTTTACCACAAGTAGCAAATCCAGCAATTATAATTCCCATTTAATATACACCTCATTTAATTTCATTAACATTAATTACATTTATACCATTACTTTTTAAAAATTTAACTGTATCTTCCAAATCTTCTATATATAATATTGCATCTAAATCACATTTATTTAACTTTGATATAATCTTTATACCATCGAGTTTTAATTCTTGTGTTCCTACTGACATTAGTTCAATATCATCCCCGTATTGTATTTTAATAAAATCTTGTTTTGCCTTAAAATGAAATGAAAACTTCATTCCTGATAAACAATACATTTTTATATTTTTATTTCTTAATTCTTGAACTAATTTATAAAGAACTTCAGATCTATCGCATGGTTCAATATCTATATAAAAATTACTAGGTTTTTGATAAGCATTTGCATAATAGTTTAATCTTTTGTCTACACTTTCATTACGATGTTTAACAAAATCTTTATCTCTATGAATTGCTAGTGTTCCGTCATAATCAAATATAACAACTTTTATATTTTCTAAATTTAAATTATTTATCACTATTCTATCGCCTCAAATCTATTAATATTATAACATTATTCGATATTTTATTGAACAAATTGACTAAAAAATATTGAATTAATATTAATTTATGTTATATTATTAGTAGTGAATGATATTTATCACGTCATAGCAAAAGAAGTTGTAGATATCTACGACACTCGCTCCATTGAAAGAATCACTCACACTTTTGTGTGGGTTTTATTTTTTATAGAATAGTTGATTATAACTATAACAGATGATAATTTTAGTGTGATGATAATTATGATATTTTTCAAGATGTAGAAGTTACAAAAGAAGGTAAAAAAACTAATATTATGTAAATAATAACAACCCTTTTATCTAAAATACTGTTATAATATTATACAGGTGATTATTTTGAATATTTATAAATGTTTAAATGAAATAACAAGATATATAGATGATAATTTAGAAAACGAAATAAATTATGATGTTTTAGCAAAGATAATGGGCGTTAATTCATATACAATGCAAAGAATATTTTCTTTAATAGCTGGTATTTCTCTAGCTGAATATATTAGAAAAAGAAGATTATCAAATGCAGGTTATGATTTATATGAAACAAATTCTAAAGTTATGGATATTGCGATTAAATATAGATATGATAATGCAACATCTTTCTCAAGAGCATTTGAAAGTTTTCATGGCATTAAACCTAGTCAAGTGAATAAGTTTTCAAGGCTTAAAAATTTCCCTAGAATTATATTTAATGAAGAAATAAAAATAACTAACGAATTAGAATATGAAATAGTTGAAAAAAATGAATTAATTCTATATGGATTTGGTATCAAAACTAATAATGAGAATATTAGCATAGATGCTCCTAAATTCTTTAATGAAATAGAAGAAAATAATAAAGAAAAATATGGTGAAATAAAATTCGGTATGATTACTTATGAAGATGAGTTAAGAAATAATTGCAATGGCTATTATGTTCTTTATGATAAGAAATTTGATGAATTAGAAAAAATAATAATACCAAAAAGTAAATGGCTTGTATTTAGAATTAATTCTAGGAATGCTAAAGATATACAGGAATTATCTCATAAATTTTATTTAGAGTTTCTCCCCTCTTGTAAATTTAATTTAAAAGAAATTCCCGAATTAGAATATTATCATGATGGTGTAACTGATTTTTTAGTACCAATATATTAAACTGATAAAATTGGTAATCTAAAAGTCAGTTTTTTATTTTTATTTTTTGCTATACTTTTATCAGAGGTGACGTATTTATGGGGTTAACGTCAGAAATTTATCTTACAAAGAAAAATATAACAAAAGAAGAATGGTCGGAATTAATAAGAGTAATATCAAATTATAATGGTTTATTTAGAAAATGGAAAATAATTATTAAGAATGATAAAAATCAAATAAGATATTTTGTAAAAACAAACTGTAGTTTACCTTCTACAATTAATAATTTAAACTCTTTTTTATTAAAATCTGTAAATAATATTTTCTTACCAAAATCTAATATTACTTTACCGTTTATTACTAAAGTTAATAACAGTGTTGTTGATATAATTAACTACTCAGAAATTAAAAATAAGGGGAATTTAATTTTTTTAGAAATAACATTTCAAAAATTATATGAAGGTAAAATCAAAGCCAATACAAATTTTTATTTAAATAAAAATGGTTTTATAAAGAAATACAAAGCATTATTTACATTACCAACAAATCTTCTCTCTATAGATTTTGATGGTAATAAAAGATATTTTTATAAAAATGCACCTAAATATTTAGATATTAATAAGATTTTACATTTACTAAATACTGATCCACATTCTTCAATTTTAAAAATAGATACCTTTCCATATTTACAGGGAAACTTCTACTTAAATCAAAATAGTTATAAATTTGATAAACACTCTATTGTATTAGGTTCTAGTGGCTGTGGAAAATCTAAGTTTATAAGTTTACTTATAAATAATATCTATAAAAATAGGAATTTAAGACAAAGATATAGAGTTGTTGTAATTGATCCACATGCATCTTTAGAAAATGATATTGGTGGTATAAGTAAAGTTATTGATTTTAAAAACTCATTAGATAGCATAGATTTATTTATTAATAATAGTGATGATGTTATATCCTCTACTGAATTATTATTAGATCTTTTAAAGTCTTTAATTGCTGATCAATATAACTCTAAACTTGAAAGAGTTTTAAGACATAGCATTCATATATTACTTACAAATGAATCATTCAATTTTAGTAATTTAAGAAAATTACTACTTGATTTGGAATATAGGAATGATTTGATAAAAAAACTTAAATATAAATTACCTATAAGTGTTATTGATTTCTTTTTATCTGATTTTAATGATTTAAAAACTAAATCTTATGGAGAAGCTATTTCACCAATTATAGCTTTTATTGATGAAATGGAAATGATTCCTGTATTTAATCAACAGGAAACTGAGGGAAATTTAAAAGATACTATTTGTGATAATTTTTTAACATTGTTTTCTTTAGATAGAACAAAATTGGGAGATAAAGTTACTAAGACTATCTCTGGATTAGTAATGCAACAGTTGTTAACTATAATTGGGAGACGTGAAATAAACGAACATATTATATTTATAGTAGATGAAGTTGCTGTTGTGGAAAATCCTATTTTATCTAGATTTTTATCGGAGGCTAGAAAATATAATTTATCGCTGGTTTTAGCAGGTCAATATTTCAGTCAAATATCCGAGAGTTTAAAAGAGTCTATTTTTGCTAATGTAGTTAACTATTACATATTTAGAGTATCAAAACTTGATGCTAATATTTTAGTAGATAACTTTAATATGAAAATACCATTAGATGATACCAGAGATAGAAAAATTAAATTGTTAACAGAATTAAATAATCGTGAATGTATTGTTAGACTAGATTCTAATGGAATATTATTACCAGCTTTTAAAGGTGTTACGTTGAACTATACAAGTATTCCTAGAATTAAAAGAACTATTATTAATAATAACAAAATAAACAATACAAATAACTTAAATAAATCTAAGACTAACTTTAGTTTAAATAGTAATGTAAGTTTAAAAGATATTTTAATATCTAATTCAACAAATAAGAAGGGTGTGTAAAATAATGAATGATACTAAAGCATTGGAAATTGTTAATAAAATATTTTTAAGTGTATTTGAAAAGAAAAATAATTATCCTTTAGATATTTTATTAGAAAAATTTGCCTTTGATGTTAAGTTACCTAAACAAGTAAATGATTCAACTACAAATGAAATAACTTGGGCTGACTCAATTAATAGCGGTAGATTTATAACAAATGAGAATATGAAAAAAAAAGATAGTCAAACAGGTTGGATGCTTCCTAAAAAGGAAATAAGTAATTTAGAAGAGTTAATTAATATATGGAATACTATTAACTTAACTACAACTGAAAGAGTTTATGACTCTATCAATGTAGTAAAAAGTGATACAATCTATAGATGTGAAAATATTTATAGAAGTACTGGCTGCAGTGATTCTAAAAATGTGATTTATTGTGATTCTTGTGGTAATAGTGAATTTTTGTTGGCATCTCAAAGATCTGGCAATTGTAACTTCTGTATAAGATGTGATGATTCAAAAGACTGTAGTAATAGTTATAATGTTATATGCTCAAATAAAGTAAGTAATTCATTATTTATTCAAGATTGCTTTAATTTATATGAATGTATGTTTTGCTCTCATATAGCATCAAAAAGATTTTGTATAGCAAATATGCAATTTGAAGAAGATGAATATTATGAAATAAAAAAGGTAATTATCGAATGGATTTTAAACGTTTAATAATTGTTTCTTTATAAATTAGCGATTGAATCAAGTAGAAATACTTGATTTTTATTAATATAAATAATTTTATATACTCATTTAAATGTCATTATTCAAATATATAAGCGTTCATATATTATATTAAAGGATAGTGATATTATGAATATAATAAATAATAATACAGTTTCGGTCTCTACAAGTGATGAATTAAAGAATGTGTTAGAAAATGATAATGGTTATTATTATATTTATTTAGAAAATGATATTACTTTAAATAGTGGAATATCAATAGACTCAAAGAAAAGTAAAATTATTATAAATGGTACATATCAAAATATCATGCACACTTTGACGGGATTTGGTAGTTTGGAAGAAGTTGATACTATTGTTGCGACAGCTCTTACAAAGGAGATTCAAATAAGAAATATTAAAATAATTAATCCTAATATACATGGTATTATTTGTGTTCCTGATGTTGATAGTTATGATGAAATAGTAACTATTTATGATAATGTTACTTTTAATGGAACAAAATTATCATATAATCCATATGGTACTATTAAGATAAACAATTCAAAGATTACTATTGAAGATACTAGTGGGACTCCTTGTAAAGAAGTATGTGAAGCTGAACGTGTTATAATAGGTGGAAAAACTAATATATCAAGTAATTCTTCTGATTTTTCTTTGTTTGCATTTAGAAGTGATTCAGTAAGCCCTTCTATTGTATTTTTATGTAAAAGTGATGTTATTATATCTACTGATACTAGAGAATTAATGATGGGAACAAATAAACTAAATTTTACAATTCTTCATGATACTAAAGTACATTTAACAACAGGAAATGGTTTTTCCTCTTTGGCTGACTTTGGAGCAAATAATGTTTTAATAGATGAGAGAGCGTCATTTATATTTATTGAAAAAAATCATCAAAGAATTCCGATGTGGGCTATTTTTGGAACTTTAACTATGAAAGAAGATTCTGAATTACAAATAATTAATTCATATAGTAATACACCTAGTGATAATTATAATATTCATTTTAAGGGTACTGATTGTAAACTTAATTTATATAATCCTAAGAATCTTACAATATATACAAAGAATTCTAATATTTTGTATACTGACAATACTTTAAGTTTTAATATAACTTGTTCAAGAATTAATTTTTGGCAGAATTCTCTAGATTTGGCATCTGCTGGTGATATAAATAATTTACCTGATTATTCCTGGTATAAAGATAGTGGTTTGCTTAAAGTTGAAGGTAGTATAACGTCTTCATTAACAGCTATTACAAATTATAATGTAACTGCTAGTGAATTAAAAAAGTTACCTGATGTTAGTAACTTTAAATTTCAAGATAGAAAACAACTTTCTATTGGAGATACTTTTATGAATATACATCCTATTAATGTAACTAAAAGTACTATAAGTGGTCATACCGATAGCTTTGCTGATGTATTAATCAAATATGGTGGTAATACTGAAATAGTAAATGCTGATGAGGATGGATTTTTTGAATATAACATTCCATCTTCAATTGCGGATAATACGCAAATAGAATTAACAACTAATATTTCGGGAAGTTTTATTTATGGGACTCGAGTTATTACTACTCCATTTACTGGAGAACTTACTCTTCTTGATGTAAATCAAACTATTGATTTTTCGAATATTCCTATAAATGATAGTTATATATTTCCAAAGGTAAGCGAGTTAAAAACAAAGATAGTTGATAGTAGAGAGACTAGTTCAGACTGGAAGCTTTATGCGTATATAAATAAACCATTAACTTCTTCTAATGGATTTATATTAAATGATGCTTTGGTATTTAAAAAGTTTGATGATGAAGTTGTAACTTTAACTACTACCCCTACTCTTGTTTATACAGGAAGTAATAATCAAGGAATTGTAAGTTTTAAAAATCTTAATTGGTCAACAGAAAAAGGACCATTACTGGACCTTACTAATGATGCATTAGAAGCTAATGAAGAATACTTTTCAACTATTTATTTTTATATAGAAGAATGAATTTTTATTAAATTTATGGATAATCATTAAAATAGTGAGTATTGATTTTATCTTTGCTACTATTTTTAATTGCTCAATTAATTCATTCATTTTAATCTTCTATTTTTATTTAGTATGTTATTTTTGGTCCAAAGAATATATACATAGCTAGTATTAAAAGTATTACTCCTAAGATTAATAATATATTTAACCATTTACTTGGTTTTATAAATCTTTGGACATAACTATCTTTTGGATTATTTGGATTATAATAGATTTCTACATCACTACCAATTGGATATAAATCTAATAATGGGGATATTCCATAGTTCATAATACCATTTTGTCCGACGTGTAATTTTAAAACTTCTGGCAGATCTTCTTTCGTTGTTAAATTACTTTTATATGTTTCACCTATCTTATGTGTCATAAGTTTTATATTTGTTTTTATTATGCCTCTAAAATGCGGCCCAACTGCTTTATATTTTTGATTGTTGATTGAATATTCAACGACTGGTAGTCTAATATCATTATATCTAATATTTGAGTATTTTGTTACTTTTCCGATTATTTTTTCATTACATCTATTTTCTTTATTTTTTCTTTTGAAGTACAAAAAATACCATGTAGTTATTGTTGCGATTGAAAATACTAATATATATAATCCCCAAAATAAATTCCAATTCATAATTATCTCTCCTTACATATATATTATCATACATGGTATTATTTTAGAATGCTACTTCTTTAAATTTTAATTTTACTCTTCTAATGTCCAGGTTATTGTTGCATAAAGTTCCCACTCCGAACTATTTATTCTAGAATCTATTATAGTAATTTCTACATCTATAGTTCTTGGATAAATGATTGAATTTAGACTTATAACTATTGGTTCAAAGTCAAAAGATTTGGTCACTTTATCTAAAGTTAGTTCTCCGCTATATACAATTTCTATTTTCGTTGTTTTCGCTCCAAAATTTCAATAAGTAACTTCGTTTGAGATCGTTACATAAAATAAGGAGTTTTTTGAACTATTAGTTTAATCATTGTGTCATAAAATAATTTTAGTAAAATTGACCTCTACTTCTTTAATATAGTTAGAAATGGTTAGGTGTTTCTAAACCAGAATGATATTTCCACATTGATGTATTATCTACGATTGTATATCTTCCTATTTCAATTCTATTAAATCATTACCTACTGCATAGTTTTCCTGAATTGTTATTATACAATTGATAAACCTAGTAAGTCCAATTAGATTAAAGCTAATTTGTGGTAATACGTAAGTTATATTTATATATTCAATAGTTGTATTTTTATATTTTTGACAATAACTTCTTGAGTTTCAAGATTTATATTTATAGCATCAGCTGTTCCCAGTTTCTTTTAATCAATATATTCATGTATTATATTATTATAGGTATCATCTATTTTAATCTTAGTTTTAGTTAAAGAGTGCTTTATTTGGCACTCTTATATTCTTTATAATAATCATTTTTTCCATTTAATTTGTATTCAGTTTTTATTGCTTTTTTTATCTTGATATTCATACTTTCATTGTATCCTTCAAATGTCTTGTTTCCTATTATTAAAAATGGGACACCTGATACTTCTTTATTTAAAGATTTAGCACTTTCTTTCATAAATTGTTGATTTGTACTATTATTCCATACTTCAAATGTGTAAATATTAAAATATGATTTTTCTTTGTTATCCAAACTATTTAAATAGTTCTTTAACTCCTCACAATGAGGACAACCTTCTCCATAAAATAGATATATATTTATTTTTTCTTTACTATAACTTATATTATTTTCAGTCATATCTGTTAATTTAATTTCTTTATTGTCTTTCATATTATTACTGATTAATACTACTATAGAAATAGATAATATAACTGTAATTAATACTACTATTTTATTTTTCATCAGAACTTAACATACTCCTTTGTTTGATATATTACTCCATCTATTTCTATATAAATTGAATATTTTCCTTTTAATCCTTCCTTGTTTATGTATTTTGTTATATTGATACCATTTTTATTTTCTTCTTCTGTGAAAATATCAACGCATAGAGCTGTGTATGGATGCTTGCTTACTTTTACCTTGTAGTAATTTGATTTTAAATTTTTATATAAAATTATATTAACATTGTTTTTTCTTTTAAACCTACCACTGAATACTAATCTGTCTTCTTCCTTTGTTAGTTTGATATTATATTTTTTTGCTATACTTTTAATATTTTTTGTATTATTAATGATTCCATATTTTTTACTTGTAACTTTTGTTTTTCCAAGTGTTCCTACTCTTTTTGCTTTTCCTAATTCTAATTTTGTATCATTATAAATATTCATTTTTTCTACACGATAATTATTAGTTGGTAGAACTAGTTCAAATATTACTTTATCATTTAGTAATTCTACTGTATCTGATTTTAACGCTATGTTTCCAGTTGATAGGCCAGCTGGTTGATTTGATGGTTTGCCATCTTCTTTAACTATTCCACCAGAATGTACTATGTAGTGATTTTTACCAAGATAGTCTACATCAGAAATATATGGTGAATAAAAGTCACTACTTCTTTCTTTACCATACTCCCATATTTGTTCTATTGTCATATTCTTCTTATTTATTTTATACATTACCCCTCTTGAGTATGATTTATCTGCAGGTACATAATTATCTTTTATTTTTGATTTATTATTACCATTATCGAATAGGAATACATATCCTTCTTCCGTAATCATAGCGGCATGTTGACTCCATTGCCATTCAAAGTTTTCTCCAACTTTCTTAAAGAAATATTTTTGGTAGTCTTTACTCCAATTTTTTGAATCTCCTATAATCCAATTTAATTTTTTTGTATTGTAATCTATATTTATAACAGCATCTTGATGTCTTCCTGACAGTGTTATTGAATTAGTTTTTTCATCATACCATACAGAATTGTTGTGAAACCAATCGTAACTAGTCCAATTTTCACTTTTACCGTCGGTCATCTTTAAAATATTTTTTAAGTCTATTTTGTTTACTATTTTACCATTTTTTCGATCTAATTCTACTATATAATCTTCAACTGTACCATATTTATTATCAAAATCATCTGTTGCGACTAATAAGTTACCATTTGGCATTTCATAGTAGTCATGATGATAACCTCCAGGTAATGAATATTCTTTATATATTTTTCCAAACATATCAATTTCATATAATCCTGTCATATAGTATGGTGTATTTATTAATCTTTCTGTACTAACTAGCATGTTTCCATTTTTTAATCTAGTATTATCCCAAATAGCATAATGAGTTAGGTACCATCTAACATCACCATTCATATCATAAGCACAAGAATAACCTTTTGATGATGGTGTGTAAAAATAAAATTCTGTTCCTAATTCTTCCTTTTTACTATTTACACTTGTTGGTAGCGGAAAGTCATCTGGCAGTTTATCTGTTTTGATAGTTACTTCTTTTTTTATTTGTTTACCTTTTTCTTTATATTCTATTATTACTTTATTTTCATAATCTGGATATAGGCCATATATTGATAAATAATGTTTTGTAGTATTTTGAAAAGTATGAGTTATAGTTGTATTTTTATCTTTTCCTACAACAGTTACTTTTGGTGTTACATCATTTTTTGTTTCAAATAAAATTAAAGCTGTAAGTGGTGATGATTTATATGGATCTATAATTATATTTGGATTTTCTATTTTATAGCCGTTAGTTTTAAAATCTTTTTCATATTCACTTTGTAATTTGTCAATACTTTGTACATCAGGATATTTTTCTTTAAATTTCAAAGATAACTCATTAAACTTTTCTTTTACAACAGGAAAGGGCTCACGTAGAATTGTGTCTGCGGGATTA
>OGQT01002205.1_pt1 | contig 14188 bp, 9 predicted proteins | sample 1553261 | NCBI WGS metagenome assembly OGQT01 (sample SAMEA2579992, study PRJEB22360) | human gut metagenome | biome: human gut; feature: human-associated habitat; material: faeces | place: Denmark | collected 2008/2010
GGACAGCAAGTTGTGTTTTCGTTTAACGAAAACAGGACGGTTTAACGGAGAATACACCGATAAACCGTTACTTATTTCAAGCTCCAGCGTCGCTTTTTACATATCTAACTATAATTCATTTGAAATCACAAAACAGATTGAACCGAATGTGGTTAGTTTGTCTGTTTATTTCATGTCCGAATCATTAGTATGCTATGTTGCAAAGTTCGTATTCATTATGAAAAAATCCGCTTACGAGAACAAGATATTCAGGTAATTTGCCATCCTTTCCCCAAAGAAGTTCGATGTTAAAAAGTTCAGAAAGCGTTTTGGCTATGTCAAATCCGAAGGCTTCGAGTGACGGACGCACTTTTTCCGGGTGTCGGCATGGTGTGCCGCAGTTACGCGTACACTCGTTATCTGAGCAGTGAAGACATTTACCTATATAGGCAAATGAACGCCCTCCATATTTCCGTTCCATATCCAATAATTCGCTCTCGATTCGTATCCGTTCCGGTAAAATGAGTTTTTGTGTATATTCAATCGGAATATCTTTGTCTTCAGGGATTATCTTCGTTGCCATAAGATGTGCATACTTGTATTGTCGGAGAAACGATTCCGTATCAAAATCAAATGGAGGACACCCCCAACTTTTACCGTAATTGGTACATTGTTTGCAAAGTTCAAGAAAATGTGGTTCGTCACGGAATTCGGCGATGTATCCTTCAACAGTGATGTCTGAAGTAAAATTTTCTACAGTGTATATACTCATTGTTTCAAAATCATTGTACCGCATAAGGAGTCGAAACGGATGTTTTCATTTTGGAAAAGTCTGTCAATGTATCCGCTTTTCTGCATTTCAGACGCGGTCAAGCAACTTAAATTCGGGGTATCTAACAATGCTATCGAATCGCACATGGACAACGCGATGTCAAGTTCATGTGTCGAGAACATGATACATTTTTTCTCGTCGTGGACAAGCCTACGAAGCAACGCCACAAGTTCGTAGCGATTAGGCATGTCAAGAAAGGAAGTCGGTTCATCAAGGAGAATGATAGGAGTATCCTGTGCCAATGCACGAGCAATCATCACACGCTGGCATTCGCCATCCGACATTTTATCCATCGTGCGGTTTGCATAAGCCTCCATTCCCACCGAAATGAGCGATTGCATGACTATCTCCTTATCTGTTTCTTGCATCCTACCTATCCAGTTGGTATAAGGAGCACGGCCTATGGCTACGACATCCTTGCACCGCAGGTTGGCGATGCGCGTGCGCTCGGTCGTGACGACAGCCAGCGTTTTTGCCATATCTTCGGTTTTCATGCAGGCGATGTCGTGCCCGTCGAGAATGATTTTTCCGGAATAACACCGGTTCAGACCGGCTATGGCGCGGAGCAACGTCGATTTTCCTGTCCCGTTTCTTCCGATAAGGGCTGTCAGTTGACCTTTTTTTATCGTGGCATTTACCTCGTGGAGCAACGAGTTTTCTTTGTAACCTATGGAAAAATGCTGTAATTCTATCATGCGGTGATGGATTTGTTGCGTAAAACCACCCATACGACGATTGGGATTCCCAATAGAGCTGTAATGGCGTTGATCGGCAAGGTGAATATTTTAGAAATGATGTCGCAAAGAAGCAATATCGATGCTCCCGAAAGAATTGTTCCGGGCAGAAGGACATGATGATCGCTATTTTGGAAAAGCATTCTTGTGACATGAGGCATAGCGAGACCTATGAAACCTATCGGACCGCAAAAAGCGGTTATCGTTCCGGCGAGCAGCGTTGTCGAGAGAAACAACAGGCTGCGTGAACGCCGAATATTCAGTCCCATTGTTACGGCATATTCCTCTCCGAACAGCAGGAGGTTAAGCGGTTTGATGGTCAGTACAGCCAACAGCAGTCCGGCAAACACCGATGGAACAAGAATCAGAAGCTGTCCGGAGGTGACGTCACCCAAAGCCCCCATCGTCCAAATGACAAAGGCTTTCAGCGATTCCTCTTTGCTGAGGTACTGCAATATCTGCACGACAGCACCTACGCCCGATGAGAACATCATGCCCAGAATCAGGATTACCATGATGTCTTTTATTCGCTGTCCGACGGCAGTTATCACGAGCAACACGACAGCCGCACCCACCCACGCTGCTCCGGCAATGCCTATTGATGAACCGATCCCGGCAAGTACCACAAGTGCCACACCGAGACTTGCACCGGAACTGATGCCAAGGACATAGGGACCGGCAAGAGGATTACGGAAGAGGGTCTGCATCTGAAGACCGCTGACCGATAAGGCAGCCCCGGCCAACAGTGCCACTATAGCTTTTATGAGGCGTATGTTGAGTACGATTTTTTCCGTGGCACGGGAACAATTTCCCCCGGTCAGTGCTGCCCATACATCGCGGATCGGAATGTTGACAACTCCCACGGCCAAGTCCAGTAAAAAAAGACCGACCGTGAGCGTAATCAATATGGAGAATAATATAGTCGAACGGGAACGCATCTATTTCAGTTGCTTGTAATACACACACTCTTCCTGCACCAGTTCAGGATGGAATATCTTCACGAGGTCGCGGAGCACGATGTCAGGATTCACGACGGCAGACTCGTAATAGTCGTTACCCCCGGCTGTGTTGGTACGGGCGTTGTTGTTATACACCTCTCCATTTTTGAAACATCGGGTATCGGTGAATTTCGGACATGATGCCTTCAAGTCGTCAAGGGAGTTCGCCATTCCCACGTTCAACCACATGTCCGCATCCGACGCGAGCAGATATGCTTCTTCTAAGTCAATGGGGATAGAAGCGTTTCCCGTGTTCTTCTGGTAGATATAGCGGCCTCCCGCATCAGTAATCAAGCGGGCTACATAACTTTGGGTTGAAGGCATGAACCACGAGTCGCCATAGGGAACATTAAGCATAACCGAAGGAGTGCCGAGGGTACTGTCGGCCACTTTCTTTTTCAAGGCGTTGTATCTGACCGGGATTGCGGCAAAGGCTTTTTCACCCTTCTCACGTTTTCCTGTGACTTCTGAAAGCACTACCATCCATTCGGCCTTGCCGAGAGGCGACTCTTCAAGATAATCGCCGACATACATGAACGGTATGTCGAGTTCTTCGAGTTTGCTTTCCATTGCGCTTGCGCCGTTCACCCCATAGAGCAGAACGAGGTCGGGATCGAGCGAGAGCAGCAACTCGTAGTTGATGTTCCCTTCATAGCCGACATCGCCAATACTGTCGCGGCGGGCTTGGATGTCTGGGTTGGAAATGTAGTCGATTCCCGAAACGCCGGTTATACACCGGACTTCACCGATTGCGTCAAGCATGGCGATATGAGTGGAAGACATCGCCACGATACGTTTGGCGTCTCCTTTGAGTACCTGTCCTGCAAACCCTTCGGGAACCTCTTCACCGTTGCGGACGATAAACAGCCATGTGGTTACACTGTCCGCTCCCTGCCAGGGATTCCTGACGGTTATCAGTACGCTTTCCTTCCCGCCCGCCCCTTTGATGTCGAAGCCGGAGGCATATTCGGGAGCATAAAGCAGCAGGTTGAAATCATTGATTTTTGAGCTTTTGTTGTGGCAGCCTGTAAATGCCAGAGAAAGCAACAAAATCAGGCTTAAATTCTTTAATGCGTTCATATTGATGCAGATTATCGTTTACTATTTTTGTTTTTTCCGAACTTGGGTGTTATGCCGATGAATATCTCGAAATTGATGCCCGGCATGGGACGGGACAATACGGAAAGGTATTCTTCATCGAACAGGTTGTTGATGCTGCCCTTTAGCGACAGATCGGCCCATCGGAAAGAGAGCTGTTTTTCCAGTGTCACGTTATTCATGAAGTAAGGGGGCAGATAGCCCGTCAGGGTATAGTCATTACTCGACATGGTATAACGCTGGCTGTAATAACACCATTTGTAAAGCAGGCTCCATGTCCGCCATGACAGACGTCCGGTCACCGTTGCGGAAAACTCCGGCACGTATGGCAACTGTTTGCCGACGGATTGGTCTGCCGGACTCATCGGTTCGCTCTCGTTGATCGAGGGAGTCCACGAGAAAGTTCCGTTCATATCCAGTTTCCAGTCCTTTCCGAGCATTATATCAAGGTGGGCGTTGGTCTCTGCCCCGTAAGCATGTACCTTTTTGAGGTTTCTGGGGGAGAAGAATCCCTTGGTTGTGGGTAGCCAGATGATCCAGTCGTCGATGTGCGAATCGAACCAGTTGATACCACCGCTCAAAGCATATACATTTTCTTTCCCCACCGAGAACGACAACCCCACGTCGTATGTGAAGCCGTGCTCGCTTTTCAGGTCGGGATTACCGCCCGGCAGAAAATAGAGGTCGTTCAGCGTGGGAAAACGGTAGTTCCGGGAGATGGATGCTTTCGCCACGATATTGCCTTTTTTCGACAGTACCCCGTCGATGAAGAAAGCCGGGATAACCGGGGCCCATTCCGTACCGAACATATCCTCGCGAAGGACAAGCGAGGCGGCAAAATGATCGACAGGCCGCCATTTCGCAGAAACGGAACCGGAAAACTCGACACGTCCCTTGTCATACCCGACAACAGCCTTGTTACCTTCCTGCGAGATGATATTTTTGTCCGCGCTTTCCACCAAATGCTGGTGTACGGAAACACCGGCCGTGAACAGCCATTTCTCTGAAGGAGCATAATCCCCGTCCGCACTTCCGTAGAACGTGTTAATCTTACTGCGTGAGCGGGTCATCGAAGCCATTTCGCCGTTTCCCTTGTCCCGCTTGTAATCATAGGCCATCCATGTGTGTATATAGCCGCCTTTTACACCGACCTTCCATTTCTCCCGCACGCGATCCCACGAGAGGACGCCGCGAAACGTCTGCTCCCTTTGGCGGTTCTCGAAGTCCATGTCGTTCCCGTAATCCGTGCTGAGCATCGCCAGTTCCCGGTTGGAATTGATATACCAGGCGTTTAGCCCGAACTTGTCGCCTTCGCCCGTGTTATAATAAATTTCCTGCAAGACGTGCAGATCCTTATAAGCCCCGCTGCGGTTGCGTTCCGTCGGGTAATAGGAACCGATGATGTTCTTGTCCTCGTCATAGATGTTTTCCTTCTTGTCCCGGTTTCGGTATTTGTAGTCGTTGGGGGAAGAGGAATACACCACACGGGTGGAGGACTGCCAGTGTTTGTCACCGTAGGTCAGGCGGAGAAACTCGTCGAACGTGCTGAACGACCCCACTCCCTGCACGTACTGCAACCCGAACCCTTCATGGTTGGCCGGAGAAGTGGAGAGCCTGACCAGACCACCCAAGCCGCCGCCCGTTTCGTTTACCGATGACGTTCCGTGCAGCAGCGAGGCATCATCGATAAAGTAAGAAGGGATGGTGGAAAAATCCGTCATGCCCAGCATCGGGTTGTTAATGCGCATACCATTCCACGTCACTTGGGTATGCGAGGGAGAGGTACCCCGGAAAGCCACGGTGGATAACGTGGCGCGTCCGTAGTTCTTGACAAAAACGGATGAGTTGAATGTCAGCACATCGGCCATAGACAAGGCGATGTTCTCTTTCATGGCGATGGAATCGAAACGGGTTCGTTGCACGCCTATATCCTTCATAGGTCGTTTGCCCACCACCGTAACCTCCGGAATACGTAGTACCCTTTTGGTAATGCTGACGGAATTTTTCTGCTGGGCGGCAAGCAGAAAGGGCAGGCTTACCCCCACGAACAATAGAATAAGATGTCTTTTCATTTTTGTCCTCCTTCCTCGTTATTTCCAGCAGAAAGCTCCCGGAATGATTCCCACGTAAAATTCATCGATCAGCTTGCCTTGCGGCGAATAGCGATACACGATACCTTATTGCTGGTAATCAATAGCGTCGGCCACATATACCTCCCCGTTGTTGGGATTGACCGTAAGGCCGTAGTATTTGGTGTCCCGAAACTCCAGAAAAGGCCGGACGGGAACACGGTCGGCTTCCACCGGCATTCGCCAAATATCGTTGTTGATCCAGTAAAGTGTATCCCGTGTACCGTTGAGCTGGACTTCCGAAGGCCAGTCGCCCAGCTTAAACTTGAACTGTTTCTCTACGGTGAAAGTCTCGGCGTCTATACGATAGAGAGACGGTGCCTCGTAACCGTATGGGCTGCCCTCGTAACCGCCATCCGTGATGGTCCACATCTTGTTGTATTTGTCCATGACCAGCGAAGTAGGTTGTATGCCGATGGTCAGTTCGTCCACGACCTTGTCCGTCTCCGTGTCGATTTTCAGGATGCGGTTCTGGTACGACCAGCAGTTCACATAGACGTACTTGCCGTATTGTACCATTTGTTCGGTGGAACCCGATTCCATGTCCATGTCTGGACATTCGATATAGCCGGTAATCTCGTATGTCTTGGGGTTGATGATGAAGATACGGTAGTCCCATATCTGCGTCACATAGGCTTTCTCATCCGACAGAAAATGGATATACCGGGGTGAGGTGAAACCTGTGATACGGCCCACTTCCTTGAAAGTATTGATGTCGATGGCGAAAATCACATGCGAGTTGTTCACCACGATCCAGCCTATACCGTCCCGGATAACCATAGACTGGGCCACATCGCCCAACTTGAACCCGTTGGCACGGTAAAACACTTCATTCTCCACTTCGCACGTGGCGGGATCGTAGTAGGAAAGCGTGGCATTGCTGTACTGGAAATTCCCCTCGTTGGTAATGAAAAGACCAGAGGCCGATACAGAGAAATCTTCCATCTCTCCGTAATCCCATTTCATGCAACTGCCGAAAACTGGCAGGCAGAAAAGAAAAAGGCAAATCCGTTGTATTGTTCTGCTCATTGTCATTCGGATAAAAAAGAGTACCCGAATCATTACGGGTACTCTGGTTAAGGTATAAGGTTTAATCCTGCTGCGTATATTGTTTGTCCTTCATATTTTGGAAGGTTGGGTTATACCCACATTTCGTCACGCTCCAACTTTCCCCCGTAATCATTCCGTTTTCTATAAACTTGCCGAAGAAAGTGTAGTCGGTAAATTTCGTCAAACCGTCAAAAACAACCCCATGCAAGGTCTCCAACTTCTCCATGGAAAGTGTTTCCTGAGAAAGAGAAGTCGCACTTTTTATCTGTAGCGTACCATCTATAGTCTGTAATTTATCACAAGTAATGCCTGTTGCTTTATTAACGAACACCCCTTCACCTCCTACGTGAAGCAATTCCGGAATATCCAGCGATTTACTTTGTAAAGATATTGCTAACGAACCCTCTCCCTCTTTATAATATACAGGAGAAGCTGAACAACAAACTTTGGATAGTAAGGGCAAGTTACAACTGGTAAAATTTCCAGATAAATAGAACTGTCCTCCCACTTCTTTCAAGACTGGCATTGTGATTGAAGCAAACATGGGTATTTGGATATATCCATATCCATCTATGATTTCCAAGTCGGGAAATTTGGCATTGCTTCGCATTTGGCCTGTCACATTTAGATTTCCATATACATGTTGAATTGTCGATATGGTATAATCGGTATTGTTGGTGGTTGGCTTACAAGTGAAGTCTTTGATATTCTTGAACGTGATTTCAGGGAACTTATTATTCGTGAGACTGGTGATGACAAAATTTACATTTGACAAATCTTCGGCTGTTTCAATTTTGGAGAGCTGCACCTTGTTTATAATTTCAATCTGGGGCGCTGTTTCTCCGAAGGTTTCAAATCGGGCGTTCGGCAACAGCAGTGTTCCGCTCACATCTTCAAGATAATCCAGCGTGATGCTTCCAAGTGTGGTGATCTTGCTCCAGTCGGGAAGTTGTTTGAGTGCCGTGAAATTCTTTATCTTTATCTGTCCCTTTATCGTTGTCAGTTTGTCCATTCCACCGAAAGCCTGAAGCACGTCATTTCGTTGGGGAACAAAACTACCGGTAGGAGGAGCTTCCATATTGGCTTCCATAATAATACTTCCGTTTACTGTTTCGATTTCCGGAAGGTTGATGGTTTCCAACATCACGGGGACGGTATGGAAATCAAGGCCACCGGTCTCTTTCAGCTTAAGGAAGCTCATGGAAGTCAGCTTGGCAAGATTGTTTACGGACAAGCCCCCTCCGACACTTGTCAGTTCCGGTATTTCCAAAGACGCAATCGAACCGGCTGCTGTGTTCTCTTCATTGAGTCCTTGAAGATTCAGATCCTGACCTACAGTAGTCAGAACCGGAAACTCAAAACTCTGTAACGACGACGCATTGAACATCACGCTTCCTTCAATAGTTGCCAGTTTCTCGAATAGGACATACGTCACTTGGTCGTTATATACCGATATGTCTCCGGAGAGCGTTTCCAATGCTTTCATGGAAATCATGTGAAGTTCCGTAGCTTTCGAGGCGACATCGGTCGAACCTACCTGTAAACCTCCGGCAGAAACGATATTATCCAACCCTGTCAAGTCTGCACCGTTGTAACTGTTACGAATGACAATGTTGCCAGTAACCTCTTTCAAAGATGCCAATGCAGATATGTCAGTGATTTTTTCTGCCTCTTCCGCATCAGAGCCGATAATCAGGTTCCCTTTGACAACGGTTGTTTTGGTTGCGGCAAAAGAAGCTACCTCCTCGGTGGTCTTCAACTCCACATCTCCGTCAGATTCTATCTCGCTTTTCACGACCTTATAGGTATATTCGCGGGCATCTCCGTTATAGGATGTCACCCGGAAGGTTCGTTCGTTATCCCAGTCCGTTACCGTTTCAGGATCAGGTATGATTGTTGCAGAAGTTGTGTACTTGAATTCCACTTCGGCGTTGTTCAGCGATACCGTATAGGGAACGGTTATTGTTACTGTATTGTCCGTAATGTCGGCCGTGTACGATTTCCCGTCCACGGTCATCACGACCGATGTGATGAAATTTTCATCTGCATCTTCAGGTATAATTTCATCGTTTTTGTCACACGCTCCCAAAAAGAACAAGGATAGGAGCATGGGAAGAAAATAAATTTTCATACTTGTAATTTTTATTATTTGGTTAGATCCTCAAAAGAAAATACCTCCGTAGAAACTTCACCCAGCCAGCCGCTTTTGGCCAGAACACCGCATTGTATTTTGATAAAGTCAATATATTGCAGATTGGCTTCCGTTCCATCGGCATGGATGGCATTGGAAATTTTGAAACCGTTCCTTTGTCCGCTTCCATCCACCGTACTGCCGCCTTCTATCTGGTCGTTTCCGAAATTATCCACGTACCCCCAGTCATAACTCTGATTATCCCAATAACCGGTTTGAGAATCTTGGGTGTTGCGGGCGGCCAGACAAGTGCCTGTCAGGGTATAACTGTTTTCCGAAATCCAAGCCGGATAATAATAGTCTTGTGTATGATAAGCGGACAGATAGTCTACCCAGCCGTTTCTACCGTCGGAACTGATCCATTGGACATCCATTTTTTTGCCTTCCGGACGGTAATAGGTCACTTCAAAATTCTGTATTGTTTCTTCCTTGCCTGCTTCAGATCCTTTCAGTTCGTACCACTCGTCATCCGGCAATCCGTTTCCGTTTATATCTTGCATGACCCATACGATACCCGGTTCGGAACTGCCGTCAAAGGCGTTCCCCTGAACACAGAAATCATATTGGTTACCCGAATTGGGAATACTGTGGTCGAAGCCGACGATGATATAACCCCCGAAAGAACCTAAAGAGACGTGCAGTTTGTCTTTCAAACGCTGTGTTGCCCATGCGACAGCCGCTTCAGGGGATGTTTCGTTGCCGGTCATACCGCCTATCGTGCTCGTCTCGTTGATAAATTGGCCGGGAGCTGGGGTATATTCATAGACTTTATTCCAGAGCTTGGAACTTCCCGAAGCCCGGAAGCCGTCTTGTTCCTTTTTGTCCACACAAACGACTTTTACGGTGGCAGTGACAGCCGTTTTCCCTTTGTCGATATTCCTGCTTATTTTTTCCGTCGGTGTGTCTTCCGACACAGTACAGGAGACGGTGTATTCTCCGGGTGCGGACGGCGTGAACTTGAACATGCGTTCCACTTCTCCTTCCATGACCTGACCGTCCACACTCCACTCAAAACGGGGATTGTCGAAATACTCCAACAACGGACGCAGGAAAACAGGACGGTCGGCAAAAGTGTACCTGTCCGTGGATGTTTGCAGGTAAGACGGGGTCGGGAATTTGACAACGTAGGGCATCGTTTCCACGACCTCTACGCTTACGTCTTTCGTTGTTGTCCCATCTATATTGGAAGCGTTGATTGTCACCGTATAAACACCGAGTTCTTTTTCATTGAAAGTATAAGTATTCTCGGTGGAAACGATTTTTCCTTCCCGTACCCATTCGATTTTGAACCCTTCGACATCCGAATGCTGAATATCGGGAGTAAATGTGTAATCGGTATTCCGGACGACTTTTAGCCCCTGCGAAGGTAGTGCCAGTGAGATGACCGGAGGGGTGAGTTCTTTCACTTCTACTTTCAGTTCCTCTTCGGCATAGCCTTCCGCATTGTCTACTCTTAGTTTGACATAAAAATCCCCGCATTCATTCCATGTACGTTGAAGAGACGGACCCGAAGAAACCAGCGTACCGTCTATCGTCCAAGCAAAAAGAGCATCTTCAACATTCTGGTATGTCGGGGCGATAGTCAATTCGTGATCGACCTTGACCGTGTAAATACCGGTCTCGCTGTCAAGTTCTATTATAGGTTGTCCTCCTACTTCTTCGGTAATGACTTCATCCTTGTTGCAGGAGGTGAACAGCATACAGGCAGAAATAATAAAATAGTGAAAACGATGCATGATGTGTGGATTTTAGAAAAATAACAGGGATACCCCCGACAGAAGGGATATCCTTGTATTCTTTTTATTGTATGGTGATATCATCAATACAGATATAAGCCGGAGTATTCAAACCGTATGCTCCCGAATCCGAACCCTCGAAGTTGAATTTCACACTTTGCACCCCTTCGGCATTGATTTCCCAATAATCCCATGTCGTGATAGGATCAACCTGTTGTTGGCCGTTACGATAATCGGCTAAAAGACGTTTGTAAGTGCGGATCAGACCGCCATTCGCATCATAACATTCCAGATTCACTTGGAAATACCCTTTCATCTCTTTCAGAGGAGTCGCTACCCCCGTAGAACCGAACTGATTACCATAAGTAATGACACCATAAGTGTATGAGGTGTTGCAGATCCACAGGCCGACCAATTTCCGGGGAACATTGAAATAAAATTCTGGTTTAGCCATCCATGCCTGATTGTAAGCATCCACATATCCGTAAACGACACCGAAATTGGAACCGCTGTGCCCGGCTTCCTTATTCTGTCCTTCCGCTTCCACCGCAGTGTTATAGACAGAACATTGGTTTAGATAAGAATACCACCAGTCTCCGGTATTTCCCGACTGATTGGAGCGGATGTTCCAGTTGGAAAGTGCGATGCCGCCGCTGGAATACTCTGTGCTTCCACCTACAGTATTAAACATTGAAAGGAAGAGATATTCTTCCGGAGTATTGTCGTAAATGGTGGTTACTTGAGGATACCCTTGGTACGAATAAAGATTTTCTCCGGCCGAGGTAGGTCCTGCTAACATGCCGGGATCGAAATCATCGAAAGTGATAGTTAAAGTACCGTCCGAATTTGTCACAGCACGGGTTTGCGAAGTTCCGGAATCAACCGGGTCCATCAAAAAGTCATCGTCCGAGCTACAGCCAGAGAACAAGGCGGTTGCGGTAAATAGACAGGCACCTGCCAGAAAGCGTAATTTTCTTTTCATAGGTCACTCATTTTAATGTAAAACATATTATTAACAAACACAAAAAATTCCCGTTCGTGCGGACTTACACGAACGGGAATATGTCTGTCTTCAAATATTGAATGGCCGATGAGCTATTCCTTATTTGATTACGACCCGTATATCCCGCAGGTGTAAATCTCATTCCGGTCATGGCAGGTCTTCTGACTCGTCCCGGTCATCGTGCCTTCCCGGTATTACACCAGTGGCAAAAGTTCGATGTCCGTTTTTGTGGACTCACAGCAGCGGGTACTGTCCCGGATTTTCACCGGGTTCCCTTTTCATTCGGAAGGCGTAAACCTCCCGAAACCATTTCCCGACTGCAAAATTATCTATATTACATATCAATTCCAAATAATTCATAATATTTATAATAAAACACACAAAGCATGACAACCGTACTGTTTTAATTAGAGCATTCAAGTTTACGACAAACGAAGACGGTAATTATCATACACAATATCCATAAACCAACAAAACAGCTTGCCATTTTCCATAACAATGCGTTCTGGAATAGATAACTGTTAGCTGCAATTATGCAAGCAAAAAAAGCAGACAGAATAATGACTATTAATATCATGCACCAGAAATTAATCCTATAAATTTATGGAAAACAAGTAAGGGAATGGAAGTTCCGTTGCCGCATGGATGCAGGTGAAGGACCTTCTCTTTTAACGTTGGATACGCCAATGCACGCCAACGGAAGACTCTGATATTATCTGTTTGGAAAGGATATAGGATGTGCGTTACTTTGTCGCATATTCAGAATCTTAAAAAGAATTTTAGTATGGAACTGACAATTATTGAAACAAGCGCGTATTAGGAGTTGAGAAAGCTGGTCAGCACGCTGGTCGTACAGATGGGCGACTTCCAGAAAAAGATTGCCCCGCCTGCGCCGGACAAGTGAATGGATGCGCAGGACGTATGTGATGGACTTATGCCCAAACACTTTCTGAAGAGTTTCCAGCAGCATCCCCTTGAGTATGGCCAGAACGGCAAATGCGTGGCGTCCGATGTGCGGGGTGACCTCGCCCCGGAGTTGCATTTCCTGCCTATGATTCCAAGACTGAGCCGCATGGCATTGTATTCACCTACCGGAAAGACACATTCGGGGAGTCTTTCTTTTCATCCGTACCCCTATATTTTTCAATCAGTTCGATAGCAATGGGCAATAATTTTACGACATACGCCACTCCCGTTTTTATACGGTTGCCCATCAGCCATGTACCGCCGTCGGAGTCGGTATGGATATTATCGTATGTTATGGCTTTCAAGTCCACATAGGAAAGACCGGTGAAGCACATGAACAGGAACATGTCGCGCATGGCACGCTGGCGTTTGTATCTCGGTTCTATATGGATTATCCTTTGCAGTTCCTCTTCGGAAAGGAAAGAACGCCTCTTGTATTCGGGCATACACTCGAATGATGCGAACGGATGAACCCGTATCCAGCCTTTTTCCTGCGCGATATACATCAGCCACTTCAAGGTATTGACACGCCCGAAGACAGTGGAGTTTGCCAAAGCGCATGTACCGAGCATCCAGTTGTAGTAATCCTCGATGAATGATTTCTCAAGTTCTTCGATGACAATATCCTCTGCATTCTTCTTGCTTTTCATGAAAAGCAGGAGACTCTTGTAATCGGCAACCAGACCGCAGTAGGTGCTTTCGGCTTTCTCTATGCCGATTTTCTTTTTATACGGTTCCAGCTGTTCCCTGAAAAGGTTCATAAGGGTGTGGCATTCCTCTGAGAAGCCGACATAGCGGTTATAGACTTTCTTGGCTGTAACAAAACTGTCGTGGTCGCAGATGTACTGGTAGTGCCTGGTGATTTGCGCCTTGATATTGTCAAGCTCCTGATTGAGTGTACGGGCCTCCTCGGACTTGCCTTTGGCCCGGTTGGTTTTGACGTCCCACAAAGCGAGGGACACTTCTTTCTTACAACTGAAACCGGCTTGGGTTCCATTGATGGTGATACGGCCCATAATCGGTGTCTTTCCGTTTTTTACAGACTGTTTATTCTCAAAACACTTAGCTATACATGGTCTGCGATAAGCTAAGAGAGATTCCCCTTACACAAAAGCATGGCATCTCCTTGTCGTATCTCGCCTTTATACTTTTATGTATAGTAGTCTACCGGATCGAATGAACAAGACCTATCCCATACATAAACCAATTTAGACTGCTATGTTATTTTTGAGGAAGAAGATGGAATGAGACCAGATACCCTCTTTAAGGCTGACTGTAAGTCGATTAAATGTAGAAAAAGATTGCTTTTGTCACAAGTAAAGTGTATATTTGCATTGAAAGAATCGTTCTTTGACAGAGGCAAAAGAAAACAGAATATTGTAATTCGCTCGTTTCTAAATCGTTACCTGATATTAATTAAACAGAAATAACTGTTTAATTTTCAATTAGATAGAGATTGTATGATGTTTCGC
>OGQT01002206.1_pt1 | contig 14183 bp, 10 predicted proteins | sample 1553261 | NCBI WGS metagenome assembly OGQT01 (sample SAMEA2579992, study PRJEB22360) | human gut metagenome | biome: human gut; feature: human-associated habitat; material: faeces | place: Denmark | collected 2008/2010
CCGATTGTATCCCATTACCAAAGGAGTCAGCAAACAACTGCTGCCGATCTACGACAAACCGATGGTCTACTACCCTATTTCGGTGCTGATGCTGGCCGGAATCAGGGATATTCTGGTGATCTCCACCCCGCAGGATCTGCCGGGATTCCGGCGGTTGCTGGGCGACGGTTCGGACTACGGCATCCGTTTGGAATATGCCGAACAACCCTCGCCCGACGGGCTGGCGCAGGCGTTCATCATCGGCGAGGACTTCATCGGCGGTGATTCCTGCGCGCTGGTGCTCGGCGACAACATCTTCTACGGCAACGGCTTGGGGCGCCATTTGCGCCAGGCGGTGGAGGCAGCCGAGTCTCACGGGGGCGCCACGGTGTTCGGCTACCATGTGGAGGATCCGGAGCGGTTCGGCGTTGTGGAGTTCGACGAGGACTTCAACGTGCTGTCCTTGGAAGAGAAGCCGGAGCATCCTCGCTCGAACTTCGCCGTGACGGGACTGTACTTCTACGATTCCCGCGTGTGCGACTTCGCCAAGCGGGTGAGGCCGTCGGCCCGAGGAGAGCTGGAGATTACTTCGTTGAACCAGATGTATCTGGAAGACGGCTCCTTGAACGTGGTGACGCTGGGCCGCGGGTTCGCGTGGCTTGATACGGGCACCACCGAGTCGCTGTTCGAGGCGGGGGAGTTCGTCCGCGCCGTGCAGCGCAGCCAGGGGCTCTCTATCTCTGTGCTGGAGGAGATCGCCTTCAACAACGGCTGGATCTCCCATGAGATGCTGGCCGAGGCGGCCGCGCGGTACGGCAAGAGCGGCTACGGCAAGCATCTGAAGAAAGTGGCAGATGGGCAGATCGTCCCTCTGCGCTAGCGAATAGGATCGAGGTTTACACGTATGGCCGGAGAGGCTTTGGCACCGCGCCGCATCATCGTGACCGGCGGGGCGGGATTCATCGGCAGCAATTTCGTCCACTGGGTGGTGGAGAACCAGCCAGAGGTGCACGTCACCGTGCTGGACGCGCTTACTTACGCCGGCAATCGCAAGAATCTGGCCGGCATTCCGGAGGATCGCCTGACGTTCGTTCACGGCGACATGCAGAGGGACGCCCTCCTGGAGGCGCTGTTCCCCGAAGCCGATGCCATCGTGCACTTCGCTGCCGAGTCGCACAACGACAACTCCATCGCCGATCCGGCGCCCTTCGTGCGCACCAACGTGGAGGGCACGTTCCAATTGCTGGAGGCGGCGCGGCGCCACGGCACCCGCTTTCACCACATCTCCACCGACGAGGTGTACGGGGACTTGGCTTTGGACGACCCGGCGCGCTTCACCGAGGAGACGCCGTACCGCCCGTCTAGTCCCTACAGCTCCACCAAGGCCTCGTCGGACATGCTCGTGCGCGCGTGGCACCGCACCTACGGGGTGGACGCCACCATTTCCAATTGCTCGAACAACTACGGGCCGCGCCAGCACATAGAAAAGTTCATTCCGCGGCAGATCACCAACATCTTGTCAGGGCTGAGACCGAAGCTGTATGGTGACGGGCTTAATGTGCGCGATTGGATCCATGTTGACGATCATTCATCGGCGGTGTGGACCATTCTGACGAAAGGCCGTTTAGGTGAGACTTACCTTATCGGCGCAGATGGCGAAAGAAATAACATCGAGGTGTTGCATGACATCCTGAGTGCGATGGGTAAGGATTCTGACGACTTCGATTGGGTGAAGGATCGCCCAGGGCACGATAGGCGTTATGCGATCGATGCTTCGAAGCTTCAGCGCGAGCTTGGCTGGGCGCCTGAACACGTTGATTTTGAGCAGGGGTTGCTTGCGACCATCAGGTGGTATAAGGTTCATCACGACTGGTGGGAAGATGCGAAGCCTGTTGTTGAAGCAAACTATAGCTAGTACGAGAGGGGAACCAATGCGGATAGTTGTGATAGGAATGGGTTCGATGGGGCGCCGTCGCGCTCGGCTCTTGTTAGGCATGGGAGGGCATGAGGTGGTCGGTGTCGATCTTGATGCTGATCGTCGCGCGCAAGCTCAGGAAGAGCTTCAGATTCCTACCTATGCATCGCTTGAGGATGCGGCATTGGCGGTGGATCTGGAGGCTGCAGTTATCTCCACGGGTCCTTTGACGCATGCTGGAATAGTGAGCGACTGCTTGGACAACCATTTGCATGTGTTCACTGAACTGAACCTGGTTGATGATGGTTATGAGGAGAACGCTGCTAAGGCCGAAGAGCAGGGTTTGGTCTGGTTCCCTTCCTCGACGTTCGTGTATAGGCGCGAAGTTGAAGAGATACAGAAGATGATCTCTGCAAAGGGTACCGTTGGTGCATGGACGTATCATGTTGGACAATATCTTCCTGATTGGCATCCATGGGAAGATTATAAGAACTTTTTTGTTGCTAACGAGCGAACGAGCGGGGTCAGGGAGCTTCTAGCAGTCGAGCTTCCTTGGCTGGTGAAGATCTTCGGACCTATTGCTGAAGCATATCCTGTATCAGAGAAGATCAGCGATCTCGACGTTTCGTACAACGATGCTTGCGCGATTGCGATCAAGCATGAAAGCGGCGCGATCGGAATGTTGATGATCGACGTTGTGTGTCGAACCGCTGTGCGCGATTTCACTTTCACCAACGAAGAGTGTTATCTCACCTGGGACGGAACGCCAACGGGATTGAAGAGCTTGGACATCGATACGCATGAGATGGTATCCGTCGATGTTTATGGCAACAAGAGCGCAGAGCAGCTCAGTGACTATGCGCGATTCATCGTCGAAGATGCATATCGATCTGAGCTCGAAGCGTTTCTTGAGACGGCGCAGGGTCATTCGGCTATGCGCTGGAGCCTGGACGAAGATGCTGAGGTGATTTCCCTTATCAATGAGATAGAAGGTTAATGATGAAAGTATTGTTCGCAGGGTATGGCTCCATAGCTCGTCGTCATATCATGAACCTAGAGAAGATCTGTGAAACAAGGAACGAACCATTGGTGATCGATCTTCTTCGTCATGCTCCGTCTGAAACGCCTGCTGGTATTCGGCAAGTGTTCACAATGGCTAGCGATCTTGATGATGAATATGATGCGATCTTCGTCACGAATCCAACATCATCGCATTATGAAACACTGTTGAGCCTGATCGATCGATCGGATTTCTTTTTCGTCGAGAAGCCGGTCTTCGATTCTGCTCACGTTGATATCGCACCGTTCATCCAAGAGGGTAAGTTCTTCCATGTCGCGTGTCCGTTGCGCTTCTCGAGTGTCATACAGTGGATCCGCGACAACATAGCTTGCGAAGATGTGCTTGGAATCAGGTCAATCTCTTCGAGCTATTTGCCAGAATGGCGCCCAGGGATCGACTATCGACAAACATATAGCGCTCGCGCTGAGTTGGGTGGCGGTGTTGAGATAGATCTGATCCATGAGCTCGATTACGTATGTTTCCTTTTGGGAAGGCCAACTTCGGTACAGTCTTTCATGGGTAAGATCTCCGATCTCGAGATCGACACGAATGACATTGCTCTTTATATCTTCGATTTCTCAGGGAAGACCGCAGAAGTCCATATCGATTATTTTGGACGCGCTCCCATGAGACGTTTGGAGGTATTCACCACCGAAGAAACGTTCGTGTGCGATCTGATCACTGCTCAGATCCATGCACTGCGCTCGGGGGAAGTGATCGATCTAGGCGAGCAGCGCAACGATTTCCAGATCAAGGAACTCGAGTATTTTCTCGATTGTTTGGAGTCTCGGACCATGCCTGATAACGATCTTGAGGAAGCAGTTTGGCTTCTCGACCTGGCAAAGACTGGCAAGATGGCGAGCTAGATCAGGTCAACAGGCTAGATACCTGGATCGCCATCCAAGAAGCTTTCTCGAAAGATCTTCCGTTCCTTTAACGGCGTTTATTTGCCCAGTAGTTTCGTTGGCTGCTGGGCATTTTGCTAATGAGCCAGTCTCATGATCCGATCTCGCACCTTCAAAAGATGATAGAGGGCAAACGCTCAATTCAAAGACGAGTTACGATTGATGCTCTCGAACAAGGCGACACGTGGCCAGATTACAAGTGATCGGATTGAAGTAGTCGGGGATGTTGTCGATGAATTGCTCATTGTTCTGCATCGAGTTGCCGCTCCTGATACCTCGCCACCATTACACGTGACTATCTTATTGGAGCATTATATGGACATTTTAACATGTATAACAGCTATCGCGAGTTGCGTTACAGCCCTTGCTGCTGCCTTTACGGTAATCATAGCGGTTCATCAATTCAACGTGACGATTGAGGAGAACGAGCGGACTCGTCAACGTGAGTATGAGCAGAATTTAGAAGATAATGCCTCTCTTGTCGATGTTTGGATAGCATGCACGAAAGATGAGAACAGCCATGAGCACCATATTGTCATAGACAACAGTTCTGAAGCTTCAATACGAAATTTGCAAATAAACTGCACATGGAATAACGCTGCTCTAAAGGGTGATAATTCTCCTATTGAAGTCCGCTTTCTTCCAAAGGGTTTCTGGATCGTATCTAGAAACTATACAAATGAGTATCCATGGAGTTTCCCTGAAAGCATTTCTGCAGAGTTATTAAAAGAGAGGTATGTGCCAAGATTCAAAAAAGATGAAGCTCACATTATAAAGAGTTTTTATTCGATGATGTTCATGCCGAATCATGGCGTGTAGATTGCAAAGACTGCAACGGGAAACTATCTAGGGAAATTAGCAGCGTGAAAAGATTAAACGAATGCTTAAACAGGCGTTAGTTTAAAAGTATTTCAGCAATTTTATTATTTGTTTATCGCAATGTTTACGCTGTCTTAACTGTAATGGAAGACATGAGTATAACGAGATTGTCGCTTTCTTGCGTAATTTGGTAACGGCATAATCTAGATGAAGGTATACTGACGATTTCCTAACATATAGAAAAGCGGATATGTTTGTCGTAGTTATTCTCATTGATTTATGATGCAGAGGATGCATTTTTACGGAAGCTAGCTGGTCAATGCGTCCTGCACGACTGAGCGATCGCAATTCCATGCATTAGGAATCATGATTCCATACTTGAGAAATCACTCATAACCTATAGATGTGTTTGATACGTTTATATATTCGGCGTTCTGCAGAGAGCATAAACAGTGGGCTCAGATAAAAGCTTATGCCCAGATGTTCAGATTCTTTGGTGACGCTGCTCCGATTTTTAGCATCCTGAATTGTACTTTAGTGATTGCTAAATCGTGGAATACTGAGTGCTACAGCGCGATGTGTGTTTGACAAGTAGTTTTTGAACACTTGGGGATGCTGACGAAAACCTGTCCCGAATCATCACGATTCGGAGGTGGAGATGTACTCGAGAGAAGAAAAGCTGAAGGCTGTGGAGTTGTTCATTAGATACGACAAGAGCCCTGCTTCGGTGATAAGGGAGATCGGCTATCCGTGCCGCGCGACCCTTTATGCATGGCACGAGGAGTACCTGGCGAACGGATGTGACATGCCATCGGTCAACAACTATCGCAGATACGCCGAAGAGCAGAGAAGGGCTGCAGTCGATCATTTTTTCGAGCACGGCCAATGCCTTGCCCGCACGATAAGAGCGCTCGGGTACCCTTCACAGGAACTGTTGGCAGCATGGATAGACGAACTCGAGCCCGGCCGCAGGCCGAAGCGTTCTAGTGCGAAGCGACTTACCCATGAAAACAAGCAGAGAGCCGTCGTCGATCTCATCACCAGGAAAGGAGCTGCAAAGGACATTGCCGATGAACTCGGCGTTGAGAGAGCGACCCTCTACAATTGGAAGCGAAAGCTTCTGGACGAGGAGGTGCCCTGCAAGTTGCCGAGGAAAAGAGACGATAGAAGCATCGAGGAACTTGAGGAATACGCAGAATCCTTAAGACGCGACATAGACAGGTTGGAGCTTCAACGTGCCATCCTGGAAGGGACGGTGGAGCTCTTGGGAAAAGACCGAAGCGTCGACCCCGGAATGCTCACAAACAGGGAGAAGACGATTCTTGTGGAGAGCCTGAGGCCGACGCATAAGCTCAACGTCCTACTTGATGCGCTCGGAATGGCGAAGAGTAGCTATCTCTATCAGAGAAATGCGCTCTCAAAGCCGGACAAGCACACTGATTTGCGCATCCGCATAACGGAGATATTCCATGAAAGCGACGGGCGCTACGGGTATCGCAGGGTGCACGCAGCCCTCAGATTGGATGAGATTGTTGTGTCGGAGAAGGTCGTTTGCCGGATCATGAAAGAGGAGGGACTCATAGCCAAGCGTCCCACCAAGCGCAAATACAGCTCCTACAAAGGCGAAATCAGCGAAGCACCCGAAAACCTGGTCGCACGCGATTTCCACGCCGATGATCCGAATCTACTCTGGCTCACCGACATCACAGAATTCTCAATCCCCGCTGGCAAGATCTACCTAAACTCCATTATCGACTGCTTCGACGGGATGTGCATCGCCTGGTCGCAATCGACCTCACCCAATGCCGATCTTGTGAACTCCATGTTGGACGCTGCAGCATCCAAGCTGCATGAAGGTGAGCATCCTATCGGCCACAGCGATCGTGGCTGTCATTATCGTTGGCCTGGCTGGATTGAGAGGTGCGAGCGATACGGAATCACGCGTTCCATGTCGAAGAAAGGCTGCTCTCCCGACAATTCAGCGATGGAAGGCTTCTTCGGACGACTCAAGGTCGAGTTCTTCTACGGGTGTGATTGGTCAGGATGGTCGATTGATGAGTTCATGGATGCTCTTGATGATTACATCCATTGGTACAACGAGGAGAGGATTAAGCTATCATTGGGAGGAATGAGCCCTGCACAATATAGAAGATCATTAGGGTTCGCAGCATAGGATTTTGGGACGAAAAAACGTCAGCATCCCCCTTTGATTTGTTCAAAATGAACACTTCGATCACTACCCTCCATTTTTACTCTTTTGCATTTCCTAGCATTAAAGATCTATCCATGCGCTTGCTTGTTTCATTAAACTCAATCATCCGTCCATGATGAACAATCCAGTTGATAAGTGCCACCGATAGTACTGCATGAATGCTGCCGGCTTAATGAAATAAAGACAAACGACACTTGACAAAAAAATACGGGGGGGGGTATGTTAAAAGAGCAGAGCGTGCTGCACTTTTAACGACTGAATGGAGGGATTGCTATGGCAAAGATCAGTAAGCTTATTGATGATGTAACGGGCAAAACAGAAAAAGATCAGGAGATGAGGGAGTGTTTTTCGTTTCTTCAGAAAATGGCGGAGGGAAAAAGCGCCCAATTCAAGGATGAATTGCGCGTGATGCTTTCGAATAAGGCTTCAAGTGGGCAGATTGAAGTGGTCGGTGATGTTGCTTATGAGTATCATTCAAGTCAGCATGTTAATATCAGTGCTTCATGTGATGAAGCTATTATGGATGCGGTGAATAGCTTCTTTAAGGGGAGCTCTGGTCTTAAAGATGGTTTTGCAACTCTTGTTAAGCAAGGTCTTTCGGGTCTTATCGGGAACACGTCCTTAGGCGAATCATCTGAGGATATGTTTTTCGTGTTTCCGGAGAACTACGCTATCGTGCGCGTAGATGTGAAAGCTTATCGATATAACTTTTCTTCAAAAGGCCTGTTGGCGGATGATGTTGAGAATATATTCGTTTTCTCAATGTGCAAATCCATTGTCGATCATAAGAGCGTTTCGCGTGATTATCTCATGCACGCTGTAGTAGACATGATGCGCACGGACCCTGATAAAGACCCCGATATCACTGAAGTTATGAGATTCATCAAGCAGCTTGTTGCGTGTTGGCAGTTGCTTGATGAATGTAGCGTGAACGGTATCGACGTGCTCAAGTCGGCCGTTGCGCATCCTGACGAGATACCAGAGTACGTGAAGCAAAATGCAGCAAATTCAAATTTACTGCAAGGAAGGCAAGATGCACCCGAATCGTTCTTGCTGGGAGGGTCGGCAGAACTGACCGCTGAAGAGGTATTGCAGTGTGCTCGAAATTTCGAGGGGGAGCCAGTCAAGGGTCTTCATGACACCGAGGGTATGATTCCATCCAAAGGGCGTCTTTCATGGGATGAACTATTCGAGCAAGATCCCGTGAACTAGGTTGAGGAGGATGTTATGTCAGAAGTGTATGCTTTTGGCCAGGTTACCGATGAGCTGCTCATTGCCCTGCATCGAGCCGCTGCCCCTGATGCCTCGCCAGACTCTATCGCGGGGAAGCTCGAACTTATCGTTGATAGTGATGCTTCAGGGTATGCATTTTCGGGGCTGGATGTAATGAATCCCGTGCATGTAGGACTATTCTTTGCACGAGCAGTCATCGATACTCACGCATTTATTGAAGGAAATAAGCGCACAGCGACGGCTCTCTTTAAGTACATTGTTACTGAGAGTGGAGGCGATTGGGGCGTGGATGACTCTGTGCTACCTGATCTAATAAACATGCTTTATGCCATATCGACAGAAAGCTTCATCGACTTTGCTACTAATTGGCCCAATGGATTTTCTGTTGAGCCGTGATTAGCGATTGAGTTCAGAATGAGTGCGGTTGATCAAGTTGATGGTTTGGCTGTGGGGACATGGCTGTGTCCGCACGCTTCAATCGCGCAATATCTTCTGCTTCTGAGGTAGATGGTATAGCAACGCACGGTAAGCTTTTTGTGAAGTTGTTGTTGTCATAAACACCATGCTGCAAAATGTACCGTGCGTTGTTTTATTTACCACCAATTAGCAGGGCAGGTTGGTTTTCTAGTTCTACTATCCGCCAAGACCAAGCAGGTCTCTTTTGCCTTGTTCTGTTGGATGGTTATCAGTTTTTCACTATTGCTCCATATGATTTTGCTACAATAGTCGCAGCACTTAATTGTGGTGTTCGCACTATACGGTTTCGTGCTAATACCACAAATACGCCCTCTACATTGACCTTAGGTGAAAGCCTTCATTCACTATTAAGCGATTTGTCGGGGGCGTTTTGTTTGTATTTCAATAGATCATAAATTCTTATAAGCCTTTTAAGCTCAGAATTGCCCTTAATGATCGATGAATCGTTTCTTATCAACCCTGTAAGATATTCTCCAAGATCGTTAATATCTATCTCATCTTCAGACAAATAAACGAGTCTCTTGTACGCTTCCTTCTCTCCTTCCCGCGAAACGACAGACTCAACGGACAGAGGTGCAAACTTATTCCGGTAATTCCTGCCCAATGTATTAAGTTGAGCATTCCTGAAGCTCTCAATAGTAGTGTGTTCGGTTATGCATTTTAGAAGCTTTGGCGTATTGATCTTTTCAGGGTTCGAATAGCCACTTACATACTTATGAACCGGCAGACCACCTGGATTAGTTCCTAAAAGCTGTTCAAGATGGCCTTCAACCATCAATGAAGGCGTTAAATACTGGTCATCAATCACAATGTCTCGATAAACCATCTCAGCAGTAACGACAGCGCCTGGAACTTTCGAGCTTGTTTTGCCTAAACCTATAATAATCTTCTGATCGTCAGGAATCTTATCTAACCCCGAAAAGCCAGTAACAGAAACTTTACTAGTAGGATCAAGCTCGTCCGAAATCTCAAAGATTTGCTTTCGTAATTCTCGTAGAACAGATGGAACGAAGCTTATATTAATTTGCGAAATCGCATCATATATCAATGAGAAATCATTTGTTGTCAGTTTGGTCATTTCTATAGAGCCGATTCTGTCAAATGATATTGAATGCGTTGAAATAGAATTATCTCCTCTGCCAACAAAGATTAGGCGATCTTTTAGACATGCTAACTTGCTTGCGCCTAGGCAGTTTGCAATAGATTTCAAGATTTCAATTACGTTTTGATCTTCAATAGAATAACCAATGAAAATGATCGGGTATTCTAGGAATATGGTGAGCAGTTTCGCTGCCAAATAATCTCTTTTTTGAGAGAAAAGCTCATAATCATCTGAAGTGAGTACCAACGTATCAGGATCATTGATTGACCCATGAATATGATAGATCTCTGCAACATTGAATGAATTGCTGAACAATAGGTCATCCTGACTGTTATAGGAAGTAAAATCCTCAAATGTTTGATCAAGAAGAGTATCATAGTTTGTCGTGATTATGCCGCTGATCTTGTTGGTAAGTTTACAGAAACGCTCAAATTCCTTCTGGTTCACTTCAACATGAAGATTATGTAGATGATCGGAAATGGCAATTTTTACTAATGATTTCCCTTGTTTTATATCTTCGATATGATCATCTTTGAACTCTTCGAGCTTCTGACTCTGAAGAACCTCACGAGCAAAATCATTCTCTATCATCGACGCGATGCTTGGCTTTTCGCCGAATGGAGAATCTCTATCAACATCAAGCTTATACTCTTCATACTTCAAAGGGCTATCTGAATAAAGACTGCAGACATATCGCAGAAGATCTTCCCAATTCTCGGATTTAGCATACCGGCGAGAAAAACCAGAACCAATGAAAAGAAATGGTAATCTTCCCGCTCTTTCAATCTTGTCGATAATGATTGATGCAATATCGATATTTGCTTTTATTCTATCCATTGATTCTGCCCCCCTAAAGGTTCTATGTATTCGCTAACCTTAATGTCGACATTTGGGGTATTGACGTTTTTTGTCCCAAAACCTATGCTGCAAGCACCAAAGATGTCCTATATTGTACAGGGTCCATTCCTCCCAATGATAGCCCTATCCTCTTTTCGTTGTGTTAATGGATATAAGTATCGAGTGCATCTATGAGCTCTTCAATCGACTATCCCGACCAATTCTGCCCGTAGAAGAATTCAATCCTAAGACACTCGAAGAAGAGCTCTATCGCTGAGCTGTCAGAAGAGCAGGATCGGATGATGCCATGTCTCTCATATCTCTCGATTCAGCAAGGCCGGCAGCAATAGCAACCTCAGTCACTGTAATCGATAGGCGCCTCGCCTTCGTTTAAGCTAGATGCCGTGATATCCAACTCCCATTAAGAGCTCAGGGTTGAGTGATGTTGATTGCGACCACGCAATGCATATGCCATCAAAACAGTCGATGATAGGATTCAGGTAGATCTTGCTTGCTGAAATCATGCGTATCCAACAATCATTAATTCTATCTCCTTTTCGCCGGTAAGAAATCGACGCTTCGTTAAACATGCTTTTTTGTTTGAATTAGCGCTTCTCCTAACATCAGAGTTTTGCTCTTGACAGATTCTTGTAGAGCTTCAGGCTTCTTCTTACATTTTGTTTTAACCAGTCTGAAGGCAAGTTGGAAAACTGTAAGGAATCTCATCTTTGTCAGCTTTACGTCATTTCATAGACAGCATTATTTCTTGAAACGCGTCATGTCTGTTACGATTATCTGGGTAAATAAAGGAAGAGGTGCTCAAATGGGAAATTTAGTGAGAAATGAGTTCGTTCAAGAGCAGAGGGGTAACTGCAAGAATGTGTTCGTGATGCTGGTTGTGGCATTCGTGCTTGCAATTTCATGTTCATTGTTCGCTGGCGCACAAGAGGCATATGCAGAGCCGGCAAGCGGTGCAGATTCGTCTGCTGCGATTGATAATGGTCAGCAAACAAAAGCGTGCTGGATGAAGAGTGGAAATCGTTGGTGGTATAAGAATGCTGACGGATCTTATCCTTCCAACACCACCATGAATATTGACGGCAAGACGTATTGCTTCGATGAATCTGGTTGGATGCGCACTGGTTGGGTGAAGACTGGGAATACCTGGCATTACTTTGCCAAATCAGGTGTCATGACTACCGGCTGGCAAAAGGTTTCGGGTAAGTGGTATTACCTCGATCAGTCCGGCGCTATGAAAACAGGCTGGCAGAACATCAACGACACGTGGTACTTCCTTAATTCTAGTGGCGCGATGAAGACTGGCTGGCTCAAGCAAGGTGGTGCCTGGTATTACCTCAAGGGTTCCGGCGCGATGGCTACTGGTTGGCAGAAAGCATCGGGCAAGTGGTACTACTTGGCAGGTTCGGGCGCTATGCAGGCGAACAAGTGGATCGATGGGAAGTACTGGGTCGGCGCTAGTGGCGCAATGGCTACGAATTCCTGGGTCGATGGCAAGAAATACTATGTTGGTAGCAACGGTGCCTGGATTCCTAATTATGGCAAGAAGAGCTCTTCAAGCAGCAGTTCAAGTGCGGTACAAAGTGGTAAGGTTGTTTATTCTTCCAATAGCAATGTTTATCACATTAATAGCAATTGCTCTGCAGTGAAGAGAATCAAGAACAAGAACTATACCACGGTGGCAAATGCACAAGCGATTGGATTAAGCCCTGTCATCTTTGCTCTTAAGAATTAGATTATTCGGTTTTGAAATTGTACCAATGTGCTTATTTCGACTCTTATAACAAAATCAAAAAGCGGCTCTGAGTATTCAGGGCCGCTTTTGCTTGCGAGACTGGTTATTCACTTGCAAATTCCAAAAACTTGAGGATATGTTCGGCGACGCAGACGGTGTTGCCGTTCTGGTTTATGATCTCGACTTTTGCGACAGTCTTGCCGGTTTCTTCATCCACTGAAATGACCTCATAATTGCAGGTAATGGTGTCGCCAAAATAGACAGGACCCGTAAAGCGCACATGATCATAGCCATATGAAGCAACGGGGCATTCGTCGTCGTAAGGCTGGTGGATGAGCGTTGAAGCAGTGCTTGAAAGCGCAAAGGTCAGCACACCATGAGCAATACGGGTGCCATATTGCGTACCTTTCATGTATTCTTCGTTCACATGAAATGGGCTAAAATCACCCGTGATCCCAGCAAATTGGTAGACATCAGATTCAGCGATAGTCTTGGTGAACGTTTGCTTATCGCCAACCGACAAAGGCACTTTGACTGACATGGCAGCTCCTTTCGACACTGCTATCGTAGCTGAAAGACAAGAAGGTGTCGGTTGGCACTTCATTCTAATTGCCAAATTGAAAGAATAGATAAAAGAGGATCGTGAAATAAGCGCGTGCTTTTGGCGGGTTTATTGGAAGAAATCGCAAAAAGTTAAATAGTGAGCTTCAATTTAGAGCTCTAATTGGACTTTTTAACAAAATATGAAAATTGCAGAATTTGTTCTGAATGGATGTATCGAAGAGATAGCTACTGTTTTTTGAAAACTTGGGTTCCGCCAGCATCGGGGCGAGAATCGCGGCGGATTCTTCGCCGAACGCTCGGGTCGGAAATGCGTTGGGTGGGGTTTGCTGGAGGCTGAATGTTCGTTGCCTCATCATGTGCGCGAGCGCCATCCATCTGCTGCGTAGGTGCCGCTTCGGGTGCCTGGCCCGAAATGCTCCGCGTCGGTAAATTATCAGCTGCATGTATCTGTCGTGTGGGCAGATTGCCTGGTGCGCCAGACGGCTGAGCTCCAAGATCCTGTGGTATAGCTCGGGTGGGGGCATTGTTCGCTGAAGCTCCTGCAACAGGGTGCTGCTCGTCGTAGTTCACGCTTAGCAGGCTATCAAGAGCTGCCTGCTTGTCAGAGATCGCCTGATCGGAAGCTTGGTTTGCCTGCGCCGGTCGTACCGCCGCGCCGTGTGCGCCGGGGGCTGCTTGGCGCGGATCGATCGCACGCGTTTGGGCTTCCGCGGCATAACTCGAGATGCCCGCCTGCGCATAAGCCTCGCGCGCTTGGCGCACACGCTCAGCCAGCGGGTCTTCATCCTCGAGGTTCCCTGCTTGGCCATCCTGCCAATCGTTCGGTTGTTCGTCTTGGGAAGCAGCGGATGCGCCGCTGCCTCGATCAGTTTGCCCGTTCGCTTTCTGGCCAGCGCTTTTCTGGTCTCCGCTCTCCGCTCCCTGCAGCTTCACGGGTGCAAGACGCGTTCCTGAAACAACCTCACTCAAGGACACATACGGATATCCGCTGAATGACCCGATCACGCGCGCAACGATGGTGAGCGCCCATACCACCACGACTAGGCCAACGATCTGAAAGAGCGTGTTGTTGCTCACGCCTTCGATCTCTTCGGGGGCAAGGAGCACCAAGGCAACAGGAATCAGCAGGAAGAGCGCCGAAGCAAGATAGCGCACCCAGTAGCCCCAGGTGGGAGCATCGCCCCCATCAGCTTTCACGATACGAATTCCCACCAGCGCTTTTCCGATCGTGCGTCCTTTGGAAGCCATCGGGATCACCGCGAAGAGCACCGCACCAATACCGAGCGCGAGTAAGAGCGCGGTCATCGGGTCGGCGAACAAGCCGCCA
>OGQT01002210.1_pt1 | contig 14166 bp, 14 predicted proteins | sample 1553261 | NCBI WGS metagenome assembly OGQT01 (sample SAMEA2579992, study PRJEB22360) | human gut metagenome | biome: human gut; feature: human-associated habitat; material: faeces | place: Denmark | collected 2008/2010
TAATTTTAAATTTGAATGAAGCAATTTCGTTTGGTGCAAGGACAGTCATTCCTCTTTTATGTTCAAAAATTCCGTCTTCATCACTGCAGCTTGCAAGCCCCGTCCACGGTTCAAGCGCAACAAACGGAGCATTGCCGACAGCAGACCATACAAGCAAATTATTCATATCCTGGTATTCAATTTTAATACCTTTTCCGTTTTTGCCGATAAGTGTTGCACTTTTTGCTTCGCAATTTTCAAAAATAAGTGCATCTTTTTCTTCAAACAATTCGTGAACAAGAGGCAAAGTATTGCCGCCGTGCATTTCATCAAACTTTTGGCTTACATCAACAAGGCCTGAATGGTGGTCAGGGCGAAGGCATGGCTTTGTAATATTTTTATCAAACACAACCTTATAATCTTCAAATTTCTCATCGCTGTCAATAGGGCAATTAAATGCCGGATGCCCGCCGATTACAAATGGAAGGTCGCAATCGCCTGTATTTTTAATAATATATTCATTAGTTATGGTATCACCGTTTATTGTGTACTTAATTTTAAGTTCGTAATCAAAAGGAAATTCACGCTTTGTATTTTCATTACTGTGCTGAACAAATGTAACGCTGTTTTTGCACTGTTCATCCACTTCAAACGGATTTATTCTTGCAACACCGTGGCGCTTCATTGTGCATTTTTTGCCAAAAGCTTCCATTTCACCGTTTGGCAACACACCGGTTATAGGAAAACAAACGGGAGCTTGACCTGCCCAATACTTTGAATCCCCCTGCCAAAGATATTCCGTACCGTTTTTATTAAGGGAATTGAGCATAGCACCATCAAGTCCTAAAACAGCATAATTGTTTTCACTTGTAATTTTTATTTTCATAGTATCATTCCTAACTTTATATGTAATTTTACATATTTTAATTATAGCTTATATAAAATTATAATGCAATATTGAAAATGAATAATATATAGTATATAATAATCATAAATTAAAACACAGGAGAATACAAATGGACATTGAAAGCTACATTCAGGAGGCTGTTTTCGGGGAGAATGAACAGCACACTTGTTTTTACCAACTGATGTGGGATACTTTTAAAGAAAGCGGCTTTGTTATCACAGATGAAGACGGCCACGAAATCGACGCAATTTTTAAAGCTACCGCACTTCAAAATCTTTTAGGCGAATTTATGTACAGGCTTTATGATGAAGTTAATGAAATCGGGCTTGAAGATGTTATTGAATATGTGCAAACACTCGGCTTTAGTGACGAAGACATAATCAACTACTGCAATGCCGATGATGAAATCGAAGTTGACGAAGATGATTTTGACCTGACGGTTAAAAACGCACTTGATTACATCACGGAAATCACAGCTGATAAAATGCTCGAAGAATTTTCGACAGATGATATTTTTGATTTAATGTTTACTGCAACATATGCTTTTGAGCAGGATTTCACATTCGATTTTGAAGATTATGACGAAATGCAGGCATTTATTGATACAAATCATGACCAGCTTGATAATTATAAAGAAGAATATCCGTCAGTAATGAATTGGATTGAAGCAGGTATGATTTGCTGATAAAAAGATAAATCCCTATGCAGATTGAATCTGCATAGGGATTTTTTATTCTTCATCGCTTGAAAGCTTAAGCACTGCAAGGAATGCTTCCTGTGGCACTTCAACCTGACCAAACTGGCGCATACGCTTTTTACCTTCTTTTTGCTTTTCAAGAAGTTTTTTCTTACGCGTTACATCGCCGCCGTAGCACTTGGCAAGTACATCTTTGCGAAGTGCTTTAACAGTTTCTCTCGCAATAACCTTTCCGCCGATTGCAACTTGAATTGGAATCTCAAACAAATGGCGTGGAATATGCTTTTTAAGCTGTTCGGCAATTCTTCTTGCACGGGCATACGCTTTTTCCCTATGAATAATAAACGAAAGTGCGTCGATAATATCCCCGTTCAAAAGAACATCGACCTTGCACAAATCACTCTTTCTGTAATCTGAAAGTTCATAATCAAATGACGCATAGCCCCTTGTTCTTGACTTAAGGTCATCAAAGAAATCATATATAATTTCGTTAAGCGGCATTTCATAGTGAATATCAACACGGTCAGTTGTAATATATTTCATATCTTTAAAAATACCGCGCCTATCCTGGCACATATCCATAACCGTGCCGACATAATCACTCGGAACATAAATATATGCATTTGCAAAAGGTTCTTCGCAATAATCAATATATGCCGGGTCAGGATAATTAGTCGGGTTATCAATTTCTACCATTGAACCGTCGGTCATATGAATTTTATATACAACACTCGGCACAGTTGTAATAAGGTCAAGATTATATTCCCTTTCTAACCTTTCCTGAATAATTTCAAGATGAAGAAGGCCTAAAAATCCACACCTGAAACCGAAACCGAGAGCACCCGATGTTTCCGGCTCATATGAAAGCGACGCATCATTAAGCTGCAATTTTTCAAGTGCATCACGCAAATTTTCATAATCTGCGCCGTCTGCCGGATACACACCGCAGAAAACCATTGGATTAACCTTGCGATAGCCCGGCAAGGCTTCAGGCGCAGGGTTAGTTGCAAGTGTAACCGTATCACCAACTCGTGCGTCACCTACTGTTTTAATAGAAGCTGTAATATAACCTACTTCACCGGCGCAAAGTTCATCTGCCTTTTCAAGTGAAGTTGCACGCATATAGCCGACTTCGACTACTGTAAATTCAGCACCGGTTGCCATCATACGCATAGTATCCCCGGCTTTGATTTTACCGTCCATAATTCTAACATAAACTATTACACCGCGATATGAATCGTAAACCGAATCAAAAATCAAAGCTTTAAGCGGCTTATTATCATCACCCTGCGGCGGTTTAATTTCATTAACTATATATTCAAGTACTTCTTCAACATTTTGGCCTGTTTTAGCACTTACCCTCGGTGCATCCATACAAGGAATACCAATAATATCTTCAACTTCCTGTGCCACTCTTTCAGGTTCGGCGGCAGGTAAATCAATTTTGTTTATAACAGGTAAAATATCAAGATCGTGGTCAAGTGCAAGATAAGTATTTGCAAGGGTTTGCGCTTCAACACCCTGGGAAGCGTCAACTATTAAAATTGCACCCTCGCAAGCTGCAAGTGAACGCGAAACTTCATAATTAAAGTCAACATGGCCCGGAGTGTCTATAAGGTTAAATTCATAAAGCTCACCGTTTTTCGCTGTATAATCAAGCTTTACGGCGTGTGCCTTAATTGTGATACCGCGTTCACGCTCCAAATCCATATCATCAAGTATCTGCTCCTGCATATCACGCTTTGCTACTGAACTTGTAAGCTCCAACAGCCTATCTGCAAGGGTAGATTTGCCATGGTCAATATGGGCAATTATTGAAAAATTTCTAATATGGTCCTTACTTACTGACAAGAGATTTTATCCTTTCATTACTGTTTGTTTTCTTCTTTAACAGTTTCTTTTAACATTTTTATATCACTTTTTATTCTTTTTCTGCTATGGAAAAATTTATCAAAAAGACGAATTATATAGTACGCAAAAAGCAAATACGGCTTTTTGGTTAAAACAGGGTATGTCCTTTTCATATATGCCTTTGACGGAAAAATTTTAGACCTGTAATATTTAGAAACGGAAACATCACCGTGCTTTGACCTATATTCATCATAATAAAGTTTGGCGCCGGTAACTCCCCCACTGCCATATATGCCGAATGAAAGAGATTCATTAAGAAACAAAACCTGCGAGTTTGTGATTTCTTTATCATCAAAAAGTGCAAAGCAAATACTTCTCACATCAAATTCAAAATCAACAAGTCCCATTTTTTCAAGCTTTGAATCAATATAAGCTTTATCAAGTTCATCTTTAAGCTTTGTTAGCAAAACATAAACATCGGCAAAAAATCTAATTCCGAAACCGCCTAAAATATAATGTTTATACATATGCGCAATTGTATGCAAATAAAGGTCATTTGAACTCATATGATATTCAAATTCTTTTTCATCATCTTTAGAAGCATTATCCCAAACATCCGAAAAATCAGGATTAAAATCATGCTCTTCAAAAAACAGTTCTCTGTGCCATTCAAAAGTATAATACGGCTTTTTGAAAAAATCGTCTGAATTTTCACTGCTTGAAGTAAGATTAAATCCGCGATTTTTCATAATCGAGATAAGCTCATTTCTTTTGCTGACATCATAAAGAATATCATAATCGCTCATCTGCCTCATTTTTTGAAGCGGATAATAATTTTTAATCACTCCGCCTTTTAAAAGCATATATTTAATGCCTGCACCGTTTAATTCTTTTTCTATCTGTTCAAGCTCGTTTTTCATTGCAATCATACGCACAAGCTCGTTTTGAGAATAGAAAATCAATTCCTGCGCCTGCTCGGGCGGAATATTGATTTTATTTATAATCGGGGCAATTGTGGAATAAACCTGCTGTTTTTTTGATATATTAACAAGTTCTTTCCAATTAAGGCCGGCAGGAATATCAGGCACATTTTGCGACTTTAACGCACATTTAAGGAGTGCCACAAGATATTCGCTTTCAATTGATGTAAATTCCATAATTATTCCTCAATAAGATTCTTCGATTTAAGAAGATTTAAAAGTTCGTTAACATCAGCTTTTACGGTGGCTTCGTCAACTTCATATTTATCCATCATAGCTTTAACTATGCTTTCTTCTGTCTGCTCTGTTTTAAGAAGTTCAAAAATATAAGCAGCAGTAGGATTATTTTTAATAAGACCGTTAAAGCTTTTTGAAGCCTCACCGGTAGCAATAGCAAAGCTTTCACCGTCTATTGAATTTGTTACAATTCCGTTTTTAAGTTTCATAAATATCACCTTTATATTTTAGTATTATATTTTTTCTATCAAAGCAACTGCTTCGATATGCGGTGTACGCGGAAACATATCAACAGCAGATACTTTCTTGGTTTTATATCCCTTTTCTTCAAGTATTTTTAAATCCCTTGCAAGAGTTGAGCTATCACATGATACATAAACTATCCTTTTAGGATTCATTTGGCAAACAGTATCAAAAAGTGACGGTGCACAACCCTTTCGCGGTGGGTCAAGAATAATCACATCAGGCTTAATGCCCTCGGATTTTAAAATTTCAGCACCTTTTGGTGCGTCTGCACAAATAAACTTTGCATTATCTATATTATTAAGCTTGGCATTGATTTTCGCATTTTCTATTGCCTGCGGAATAATTTCAATTCCAACCAACTGTTTAACACTGTCTGCCATAGTTAAACCGATTGTGCCGACACCGCAGTAAAGATCAAGCAGAACTTCGTCCCCGCCGAGATTTGCATAATCACGAGCCTTTGAATAAAGCTTTTCACACTGGGCATGGTTAACTTGGTAAAAAGAATTCGGGCTGATAACAAATTTTTTACCGAGAAGTTCATCGCTAATATAATCATCACCCCAAAGGGTTTTACTTTCCTTACCTAAAATAACATTTGACTTTTCACGGTTAATATTGATTACAACAGATTTTAAACCTGCAACCTTTTCTTTTAAAAGCGAAACAAGAAGTTCACTTTGCGGCAGTTTACCTGAATTTATAACAGCACAAGCCATAATATCGCCGGTTGCAAAACCTTTCCTGAAATATATATGGCGAAGCAGACCTTTGCCTGTATTTTCATCATACGATGTAATATCGGCTTTTTCTGCCCAAAGCCTAAATGCGTCAAGCCCTGCTTTAAACTCAATCGGCTGAAGCTTGCAATCATCACAACATATAATTCTATGGCTTTTATAAGCATAAAAACCGGCAAAAAGTTCACCATCGCATATTGAAACGGGATACTGCGCTTTATTGCGATAATTTTGTGTACAATCGGCACCTATTATTTCCTCAACTTCAATATCAAGCTTACCTATTCGCTCTAAAGCATCATTAACCCTCGTTCTTTTATATTTCAGTTCTTCATCATAACTTACATTTCTAAACGAGCAGCCGCCGCATTTATCTGAAACCGGGCAATCGCTTTCAATTCTGTATTTCGAAGGTTTAATAATATCCTTAACAATTGCAATTGCATAGTTTTTAGAGCATTTAATAATATGGGCTGTTATTTCATCACCCGGAACAACACCCCTTACGAAAACAGCAAATCCGTCATAACGCCCGATTCCGCTGCCCTCTGAGGTGAGGGAGTCAATATTCAATTTTATATCATCATTTTTTGACAGCTTCACCTAAATCACCAATGTATATAATATCATAAATTATAGCAATAATAAAGTCTTTTTTTAGATTTTTTCTACACGCTGGTAGACTTTGAAAAAGTGAGATAAATTCCGTTTTCTTGTAAACGGAGCTGTACATAGGTACTGCCCGTTTGCAAAAAACGGAAAGCGCCAAAAAGAGCTTGGACATTGAGTCCAAGCTCTTTTTCACAATCCCTCCGAGTGCAACAAGTTGCACCCACCGTCTCACCTGTCGGTTCGGTCGGTGCTTCTGCACTTTGTGCAGAGGTCTCCACCGGAGACCCGCACCCTTTGCAAGGGAGGCAAAAAGGTTTATTTAATTCCGGGGTCCTCGAAAAGCGGGAGCTTTTTGGGGGAGAGGAGAAAGGAATGAAGTGTTTATTATAAATTTTATAAAATTTATTCAAACACGGAATTTCTTTAGACGAGGCGCGCTTTAGCCACTTTATCGACAGTCTAAAGATGAATAGTAACTATTCATCTTATAGGCTATTTAGTTTTGCTTGCGTACAATATCATATTCAGAACCACTCGGTCTGAAATAGCGGCAGGTTTTATTCTGCTCTTCGCAAAAGCGAACATATTCATCCTCATCAAGCACAAGTGAGCAAAAACACTCGTCCGTTTCCTCGTCATATTCATTATACCAGCATTTTTCACACAGTAAGTCCAAAATCATCCCTCTTTCACATATTCCAAAATAATAAAAGAAGCAGTAAGTTCGATATTTTTGACATTATCAAGCTTTGCTTTATCAGCCTCACTCGTTCTGTAAAAATAAGGCGTCATTGAAAACAATGTTTTTAAATCCTTTTGTGAAATATCAAATTTATCTGATATTTTATTTTTTGATTTCAGCTTTAAAAGTTCGGTTTGCGGTGCTTTTTCATCATTCTTATAAGGTGTTGAATAAAGAATATTTTTAAGTTCAATCAAATGATCTTCACCCGGAATAACGCTTAAAAGCCGCCCGCCTTTTTTCAAAACACGATAAAATTCTTTTTCATTAAACGGGGCAAAAAGATGCATTGCTGTATCAATCGAATTATCTTCAATAGGGATATTTGCAAGATTTGCAACAAAATAATTATGTTCCTTTCTTGCCGAAGCTGCAAGGCGCACCATTTCACGACTTATATCAAAGCCATAAAGTTCGCCCTGATATTCATCATAATACCCCTCACCGCAGCAAATATCAAGCACTGTACCGCCAAGCTTTGAAGTAACATAATCACGCAAAAACGAATAATAACCTTTTTGCAAAAATTCCCTTCTTGAATGTGCCGACTCCCTGCTGTCGCCCTTTTTATCACCGCTTTTATTTGTAAGCAAAAGATTTACATACCCTTGCTTTGCAATATCAAAGCTGTGGCTGTTAGCACATTTAAAAGCCTTACCGTCAATATTTAATTTTTCACCGCAAACAGGACAAGTTAAAATGTTCATAAATGCCACCTAAAATATTACCTATCAAAACAGGCGACCAACGGCCGCCCCCCTGCATATGAATTTATATTAGTGGTGGAAAAGACGAATACCCGTCATTGCCATTGCAATACCGAAATTATCGCAACATTCAATTACAGCACCGTCACGAACAGAGCCGCCCGGTTGAGCGATATACTTAACACCGGAGCGAACAGCGCGCTCAATATTATCCTCAAATGGGAAGAAAGCGTCAGAACCGAGAGCAACATCAGTCATCTTTTCATGCCAAGCCTTCTTTTCATCAGCAGTAAAAGGTTCAGGGCAAGATGTAAAGTATCTTTGCCATACTCCGTCTTTAAGCAAATCTTCATATTCATCTGAAATATAAAGGTCAATAGCATTATCAGCTTCACATTTGCGAAGACCTTCAATAAACGGAAGATTAAGCACCTTTTCATTATGGCGAAGCCAAAGATTATCAGCCTTATTGCCTGCAAGGCGTGTGCAGTGAATACGGCTTTGCTGGCCTGCACCTACACCGATAGTTTGCCCACCCGATGCATAGCAAACTGAATTTGACTGAGTATATTTAAGAGTGATAAGTGATATAAGAAGGTCTATTTTTGCAATTTCCGGTATATCCTTAATCTTTGTAGGCATATCGTCAAAGAGTGCCATAGTGAGCTTTGAATCATTTCTCTTTTGCTCAAACTTAATGCCGAAAACCTGCTTTGTTTCCATTTCTTCAGGCTGATAATCAGGGTTCATCTTAATAATAAGATAATTTCCTCTTCTCTTTGCCTTGAGAATTTCAAGTGCTTCATCAGAATATGATGGAGCAATAATACCGTCGCTCACTTCTTTTACAAGGAATTTTGCAACACTTGCGTCACATTCATCACTTAATGCAACAAAATCACCGAAAGAAGAAACTCTGTCACATCCCCTTGCACGAACATAAGCCTGCGCAATCGGAGATAACTCTAAATCATCAGGCACCATACACACTTTGCGGTCAACTTCACTAAGCGGCTGAGCAACTGCTGCACCGGCAGGTGAAACATGCTTGAACGAAGCCGCACTCGGCAATCCTGTTGCTTGCTTAAGTTCTCTTACAAGTTGCCAAGAATTAAAAGCATCGAGAAGATTGATATATCCTGCTGCACCGTTCAAAATTTCAAAAGGAAGTTCTTTTCCGTCCATATGAATTCTTGCAGGATTTTGATTTGGGTTACAACCGTATTTAAGCTTATACTCTGTCATCTTTACATCACCTTTCAGTAATTTATAATTTAGATATAATATTTTATACCATTACATTGAAAAATGCAATAGAGAATGATACAATAAATCACGGTGATACAAAATGAACGGAATTTTATTAGTAAATCACTTTTTAAAAGGTGAAAAATACAGCACTTTGCACAATCATCTTGTTTCTGCGGCAAAAAAGTGCAGCATAAATCTTGATATTAAAACCAATTTGGAACTTGCCACACAAAATGCAAATGCAGATTTTGTACTTTTTTGGGATAAGGATATTAACCTTGCAAAAAGGCTTGAAAAAAGCAATATTCCGGTTTTCAACAGTGCAAGTGCAATTGAAAAATGCGATGATAAGGGCCTTACTTACATTGAGCTTGATAAAATCGTGCCGCAACCTAAAACTCTAATATCACCTAAATGTTACTTTAAATCGGATATGAGCGAATTTGTAAAAAAAGCTATTGATATACTTGGCTTACCGCTTGTTTTTAAAGAATCTTTCGGTTCTTTCGGCGCGCAGGTATTTTTATGCAACAGTGAAAATGATATATATTCCCACATAAGTGATAAGCCTTTTATTTTACAAAAATTCATCAAAGAAAGCAAAGGAACGGATAAAAGAATTGAAATCATCGGCGGAGAATACATATGTGCGGCAAGGCGTGAAAACAAAAATGATTTTCGCTCAAATGTTACAAACGGCGGCACAATGACACCTTGCACCCCAAGCAAAGCTGAAATTGAAACTGCAATTAAAGCGTGCAACACGCTTGGCTTAACCTTTGGCGGAGTTGACATATTAGATGACGGAAGCGTGTGCGAAGTGAATTCAAACGCGCATATAATAAACATTATGAATTCAACAAAAATTGACATTGCACCATATATTTTTGAAACAATTAAAGGTAAAATCTTATGAGCGGAATACTGATTTACAGTGAAAAAGAAGCAAAGCGAAATATATTTGCAATTAACAAATTCAAAGAAAATCTTGATATAAAGCTTGCGGATGAAAATTATGACGGAAAAGCCGATTTTGTGATAAACAGAACCAACAATTACATAATTGCGCAAAAATTTGAGCAAAAAGGAATTCGTGTTTTTAACCCATCAAGCCTATCTATGCTTGCTAACAACAAGCAGCTTTGCTATGAATTTATGTATAAAAACGGTATTGAAATTTTGCCGATAAATTACAGTGAAATTCCTGCTGTAAAAAAGCCGATTGACGGACACGGCGGGCAAAATGTAACAATGATAAATAAAAAAGAAAAATTTGAACCCGGTTTTGTTTACCAAAAGCCTTGTGCCACACTCGGCAAAGATTTGCGTGTTTGGGCAATAGGCGGAAAAATCATTACAGCCATATTGCGTGAAAGCGATACCGATTTTCGCTCTAATTTTTGCCTTGGCGGAAAAGCCACGCCGTATGAATTAAATCACGATGAAACCGCACTTGTAAAAAAAGTGCTGTCACTAATAAAAAGTGATTATATAGGAATTGATTTTCTGTTTGACAATGGGCATTTGATATTTAATGAAATAGAAGATACCGTCGGCGCACGAATGGTATATGATAAAACAGATATTGATATTATTAAACTTTACTGTAACTACATAAAGAAAGAAGTTGGCACAAAGTAGCGTGCCAACTTCTTTTATTTAACAATTTTGTGCTTAACTCTTGATGCCGCAATTCTTGCTGCTGATGAATTATCGTACCAATTAAGCCTTTTATTCAGTTTTCTCTGTTCTGATTTTAAGCCTTTGATTTCAGCTTTTAATTCCTTTTTATCTTCATTAAGAGTATCAACTGCCTTTTTCTGCTCTTTCATAAGAAGCTCATTCCCAAATGCGATTCGCTCTATCATTTCATTTGGAGGGCAGGTTGTAAGAGAATGAATAGGGCCTTCAAACTCAATATTTTTAATCTTTTCATCAAAAGGAACGACTGTTCTGTTTTTATCTTGATAAATATGCGGCAAACCGTTAGCATTAAGGAAATCAACAAAATGCCAAAAGCGTTGTTCGTGGCCGTCATTTACCTGTGAAAAATCTGTTTTTTCATATATATCAAAAATATCTGTATTTTCGTCAACTTCGCTTGCCGGCATATTAGGAACATTGTGATATTCCGCAAGCTCCCTGATTCTTGCGTCGGTCGGAAACACGAAGCTCGGTACACCGGAAAGGATACTTCCTACCGCGCCATGAATTCGTGTGCCATAGTTAAAATCAATATTTTTATTGAATTCAAGAATACTTGGTAAATTGATAAAGAATCTCGCCCTATCGTTAACAAAAACTTCGTCATTTATTAAATGAGGGTAAAGCACTTGCGAATCATTAGTTATAGGAAGCGGTATGCCGAGATACATCAATCTCAAATCATCCACAAATTGCGGCATAAAATAATAATTAGGAAGCAACTCCCTGTTTTTAATCATAAACTCTTTAAAGTTTACCGGATTTGCCACAGAACCTGTAACGCAAACCGCACTTTCATTAGTAAGCGGCTTTTTATCCCTAACGGTTAAACCCGGGCCAAACATAGCAAATGATGGGCAACCCGTTACATCAATTTCATTACTGCCAAAGCCTAAATGCTTTAAATAACTTTCGGTTATTGCACCCCTTACACCTACGCTTGCAGAGTGGTTAAGCACCGCGGTAATAAACTTCTTTGCACATTCATCGTATATATGCTCCTCTGTAACATCAGGCTCATAAGGCATTTGAATGCCGATACCTGTTACAACCACCGGAATAGTTAATTTTTCAATAATACTTGTCCACATTCCCATGCACTGCATAAACTGCTTTCTAAATGAGTTTGCCATAGGAAGAACAAGATAATCATAATTTTCGTTTATATATTCAGCCTGAACTTTACCGTGTGCCACTTCCTTATCAGCAAGGAAGTCAATTTCAACATCTTCGGTATAAAGTGTTCTTGTCATACTGTATGCAAAAAGAAGATTGCCTGTATTGTTACCGATTACTTTTTGGCAGATAACATCAATAGGTTTGTGAACAGCGAATGGCGAAACACTCGCTCTCATTAAAATTCTTTTCTTCATAAATACTCCTAAATTCAAATTGTACTATATTTATAACGAGATAAAGATATTATAATACTTATTATAAACATTGTCAATTTATATAGCAAAAGAAAAAGAGCTTTCCATAAGGAAAGCTCTTTAATAAATAGCTTTTAAGATTAGCCAAGTTCTGAGAAGTACTTGATTGTTCTAACCATCTGTGATGTGTATGAGTTTTCGTTATCATACCAAGAAACAACCTGAACTTCATATGTGTCATCAGCTACTTTAAGAACCATTGTCTGAGTTGAATCAAAGAGTGAACCATATCTCATACCAACGATATCTGAAGAAACGATAAGGTCTTCATTGTAACCGAATGATTCTGTTGCTTCAGCCTTCATAGCTGCGTTGATAGCATCAACTGTAACTTCCTTGTCAGTCTTAATAACTGCTGTAAGGATTGTTGTTGAACCTGTTGGAGTAGGAACTCTCTGAGCAGAACCGATAAGCTTACCGTTAAGTTCAGGAATTACAAGACCGATAGCCTTTGCAGCACCTGTTGAGTTAGGAACGATGTTAACAGCACCTGCACGAGCACGGCGAAGGTCACCCTTTCTCTGAGGACCATCAAGAATCATCTGATCGCCTGTGTAAGCGTGGATTGTGCACATGATACCACTCTGGATAGGAGCGAAATCGTTAAGAGCCTTAGCCATAGGAGCAAGGCAGTTAGTTGTGCAAGATGCAGCAGAAATAACTGTATCTTCAGCTGTAAGTGTGTCATGGTTTACATTGTAAACGATTGTTGGAAGATCGTTACCTGCCGGAGCTGAAATAACAACCTTACGAGCACCTGCCTGAATATGAGCAGAAGCCTTTTCTTTTGATGTATAGAAACCTGTACATTCAAGAACAACATCAACGCCAAGTTTGCCCCAAGGAAGGTCAGCAGCGTTAGGCATTTTGTAAATAACAATTTTCTTACCGTCAACTACAATGTAGTTATCTTCGCCTTCACCTTCGTGGAAGTCAACAGTGTGACCCTGAGCAACATAGTTACCCTGTGATGAGTCATACTTAAGAAGATGAGCAAGCATCTTTGCACTTGTAAGATCGTTGATAGCAACTACTTCGTAGCCTTCTGCACCAAACATCTGGCGGAAAGCAAGACGACCGATACGGCCGAAACCATTAATAGCAACTTTTACCATTGGAATTTACCTCCGAATATAATTTAAAGTTTTATTGCTTTTATGCATTCTTTATTTTATACTGTTTGTCCTCATAAATCAAGATAAAATTGTATTTTTTACACTTTATACAAAAACAAGTGTATTTATGCAAGTGTTATTGTTATTTATTTAACGAACTGTTTATAATTGGGTCACAGATGAATTATATTTATGCCTTTTGGTTGCAATTTCAATTAAAATTTGTTAAAATTCATATTAGTAAAAACAAAGGATGTTATATATGTTTGTAGATATTGCTAAAATTAAGATAAAAGCCGGTGACGGCGGTGACGGTAGATCCGTCCATGGTAACTGTGATGGCGCACCCGAGCGGGCAGCCGATACAGGTCAATTCTCTTGTGCTCATGATGATTCCTCCATTCTATTTATGAATTTTCTTCAATGCGGATTGTGATTCTGGACAGATCCGGGAATTCAGCAAGTTTTTTCTTGTCGAGAATTACCTGCTCCATCTCGCCGGGAGCCATAACCGGACGTTTGCGCTTGCTGATTAAGGTGTCATCAAAGTAAGTCGCAATCGAGCAGTTCTTGTATACCGCGCCCACACGGAAGCGGACGGTTAAAGTGTCGTCCATCTCGGTCGGACGGACATATTTCGGAACGGTGTAGCGCACGCCGTCCACCGGGAAAATCTCGACGGATGCGGCATCTTTGCTGGAGCCGTTTTGGATATAAGCGGCGGCATTTTTCCCGGCTGCGGTTGCTTCCTGGGAAACATAGTCCACAAGGTCATGTACATGAAGGACATTTCCACAGGCGAACACGCCGTCGATGCTGGTCTCTAAGCTGTCATTGACGATTGGACCGGAGGTGACAGGATTGATGGCAACGCCTGCGCTGCGGCTAAGCTCGTTCTCCGGGATCAGTCCGCAGGAGAGAAGCAGGGTGTCGCAGGTGTAGCGCTCCTCGGTTCCCGGAATCGG
>OGQT01002212.1_pt1 | contig 14162 bp, 18 predicted proteins | sample 1553261 | NCBI WGS metagenome assembly OGQT01 (sample SAMEA2579992, study PRJEB22360) | human gut metagenome | biome: human gut; feature: human-associated habitat; material: faeces | place: Denmark | collected 2008/2010
CCGGGTTTTGCTCGGCAATCAGCCTTCGCAAGATACCGGCTGGGGATTAAAACAAATATGTTGTGGAAAAGTAAAATTTAAAATATATACATATTAATAGTGTAAAAAATTCACCAGAAAAGGAGATTAAAAAATGAAACAGAAAGTATTATGGTTCTCCCGTCATGCTATGACAGAGGAGCAGAAAAATTCCCTTGGCGATGTTGAAATCAATCAGATCAACAAAACGATTCATTCGGCAAAAGAATTAAAAGCAGAGATTGAAGCAAATGATATCATTGCAATTGTCGCTCCAATTGAACTGCAGCGTGAGTTTCTGGAGTTAGCCGGAGACAAACCTGTAATTACAGCTGTTAATGACCGAGTGCTCGTTCCGCAGCAGGATGGAACAGAAGATAAACTGGAATTCCATTTTAGAAAATGGGAACGCCTGATAAAAATTGAGATTGAAAAGGAAGACTACATTCCAAGCTAATCTCAGACATAGCAGAGTTTCTGATAAAAAACAGATTACTAATGGTGGTCTGTTTTTTTATTAAAAAATATTCTTTTTAAAAGATATTTGTAAAGTATAAACATATTAGAAATATAAAAAATTCAAATACAAGGAGGACTAAAAAATGACAAGAAAGGATATTTATGTTTTTAAGGCGAAGTTTGGGGTAGGAAACTTTGAGATTGAGGTATACAAACTTCCCGTGAAAAAAGAAACAGCAAAAGCGTATTTTGTAGATGACCATTATACATATAGAAAAAAGGTATTAAAAGAAGAAATCGGTATTACAAAAGAATTGATTTCAGAAATCATGGTTGTCTATCTTGAAGAAAATGATTTCGCTAAAGCGAGAAGCATTTTTGCTGCGCACAACATGGAGAGGCTGGAAGATACTAAGAAAAAAATAGAAAATTTCAGAAAAATAAATGCTTATCTTACGGATTCGGATGTTTCTGAAAGTAAGATTAACGAACTTTCGGCAATTGAAAAAGATAAAATTTACCGAATGGTCTGGGCTGAACATGTAACAGATGATATTTTATCTCATGCAGAGGAAATTGGAGTTGAAATATCAAAGGAGGATGCAGAAATTCTTGCTGAAAGTTATGTGTGTGATGGGGAATATGATTGCAATTTATCCTATTGGGATAATATTGAAAATTTGATGGAAGATTATCCGAAAAAATGAAGCATAAGTATACAAACTTGTTGCAAGAAAGAGAGGCTGCATAAGCAGGCTTTCTTTTTATGCGAAAGAACATATTAGAAAGAAAGGAGAAACGTATGCAAAAACAAAAATTTATTCACGTCAGTTTTGACCCGGTGGAAAAATTTGAACCAAAGATACCCCAAAATAGAGCGCCAGAAGAAGATCAAACGATTAGACGGATCTGCTGTATAAGAACCGGAAAAGATATGAAGAAAGATATCATGAAAGCGTTAAATGCATCGCCATGTGCAGGGGAAGCCTTAAATCGGATTGCTAGTTTTGGGTTTTATCCGGTGCTGCATGTATATGAGATGGATAGCCAGGATTATTTGCTGCCGGATGAAGTACAAAAGTATGTACCGGATGCCTATTATTCTGGAGAGTGCTGGCTGACAAAAAAACCAGTATCATTCATCCATAAATGTTATGAAGTAACATGGTTTAAGACAAAAGAGGTAAGTGATAGCTTTGGAACAGAATGGCAGGCAGTTGTTGCTTTAAAGTTAGAAAAATTAAAGAAGACCGAGACTAACTGGGAGAGATACCGGAAAGAACATCCAAATTCTGTTAATGATAAACTCTTACAGATTGTTCATTCTATGGATATCGGCTTTAAATCTTTTGCGCTAACTTTTTCAGAGGAGGAAATAAGGAAATTAACGGAGAAAGGGTAAAGTAAGCAGCACCGAAAAAACAGCAATCCGTCTTCGGATGAGACTGGGGATTAAAATATCGAAAAGTATTAGGGGGTAGTTTACAAAAATTCTTTTTTTATCTGTTTTGGCATAATAAGAGTGTGGACAGGAGCTTTCTTCCTTGTTTTTGAAAAAATTACGGTATGTGGTCCTGCCGGAACCACGGGAGTGGAAATCTTGAATCTGGCAAAGTTCTTGTCCATAATCCCAGCCAATATGGTTGGGATTTTTTTCGTGAAAAGAATCCAATTCTTTTTTTCTAAAATCTTGAACAACTAAATTTTTCTTATAAAAATGCTTCTCTTCTAAAAAATGATATATATGAAATATCTGTTTTAGGAAAGTAGAAGGTAAGGCTGAAAAAACTGTAGAAGTTGTCCGCAACATGCAGAAAGAAAGATTTTCCCCAGAGATGATCGCCAAGATTGTACAAAAATCTGTGGCAACTGTAAAATCCATGATGTTGTAAAACTCTGTTATTATCACAAAAAAACGTCCCATTACGGGGCGTTTTTTATTTGTGTAAAAAAATCCTTGCGTTGAAAGACATATTAAAAGTGCAAACAATTTTTCAAAACAAGGAGGAATAAGAATGATAAAAACAGAATCTATCCTACCGGAAGAAACACTAAATGCCATCTTACGGACCGGGAGTAATCATAACAGAACAGAACTACGGCTCATCTATAATTTTATGAGTGTGCAAACAAAAGAAGAATATGAAGAGTTTGTACGGAATGAATATGGAAATGGAGGAAAAGGGTTTATTATTGATGGAAAAAAGTATGCGGTATGGTTTAACAAAAATGGAATGCAGATTGCACTTGGTGAAACAGTACGCACAAAAGATAAGATACATTTATCTTGGGAGCAGGTAACGAACCGTATCCATTTTCTATTAAAAGAAGGAGAATTTGCTCCGCAGTCTATGTTGGATAAAGCACAAGACAATGCAATAAAAGAACATGCACAAGCTCTTGCTTATATGAAAGGGGATATGGCAGAAGGGGTAGCCGAGATTGTTTTCGCTGAGAAAGATTTACCACATCTTCGCAGTATCTATCCGGAGATCACAGACTATCTGGAAAATAAGATGAAAGACCCAGCCTGGCTTTCCGAACTAAACAAACGGTTGTCGGGAGTTGCAAATGCTTATAAAAAAAGCAAAACAATCATGCGTTTTCATCACTATGACCCGGTAACTGTCTCAAAGCGGTTTCATAAACTTGCAGCAGAAGTTACACCTTACAAAGCAAAAGACGGTTTTATAAGTACAGAGCAAAAAATTTTTATCACACAAGATGAAATCGATTCTTTTTTGACAAAAAGTGGGTTATATTCAGAGAGACGGCTTAGAACATATTCGTTTTATCTGTTAAACGAGAATAAAAAAAGCAGAACCGCTTTCATAAAAAAACAGTATGGAACCGGTGGACAAAGTCACGCTCTTTCAGGTGCTGATAATTCTTATGCAAATTATGATGGAAAAGGGTTGGTTCTTGCAAGAGGTAATTATGGTAATCCGAAAGTGTCAATTTTATTATTCTGGGATAAGGTTGCAAATAGAATAGCTTATCTGATAAAAAATGGGCAGTTCCTTCAACCAGATGATTATGTTCATATGCCGGAATACGAACGGGAACATATGGCAGGCAATGTCCTTCGGTTTTACAACCGTCTGCCGGAAGCGTTGGACAGACCATTTACCAATGATTTTTTTTGGGAGAAACCAAGGAAAGAAATAGTAGAAGTATTAAAAGAACCAATTGAAGCAAAAAAACTGCTGCAGAAAATGGATGCTGTACTAGCAGATCTTCCATTGGACTTTAATGCATATGGGACAAGTTATTCAGATAAAGCAGACATTCTTTCCCAGCTCCATAAATATCTTAAAGGAGATTACACCATTTTCCCTATAAGAAAAGAAGAAAACAAGCTTCCAATAAAAGCAGAAAATGTCGTAAAACAAAAGAAAATAAATCCTGTAGTTAACAATGAGAAAAATATTGTAAAAGAAAAAATAGGACATCAGATGACAATATTTGACTATCTTGCAATCAGTTAAGAAAAAAAGGCTCCCTTTGTGGAGTCTTTTTTATTTGAAAAATCCCAACTGAAATACATCCATATTAAAACTATAAAATTTTCAAAAAAAAGGAGAAACAGAGATATGGCAAAATATATCACAAAAGAAAATCTTCCAGTTTTTAAGTATGTGAATCCAGTTTCCACGGATTTTTATGAGGAAGCACAAAACGATTTAAACACAATGTTAGTATATTACAAAAATATACAGGATAGTTTAAGACAAGATAAGCCTGAAATTTTTTCGGAAGAAGAAAAAGTACATATGATTAATCTTATATTAAAGTGCCGGAAATATTATCCACAGTCTTTTTTCGCTGATGGACCTGGACAACAGGGAATACTTTCAAAAATTAAAGAACGCGTTGATGCGATTGATCTTGCTAATACACAATTCATAGGGGAGGATATACGAATTATTTTAGGGCTGTGTATCCGTATGTTAAACATTATGACATTTACTCCCATACTTCAAGGAAAAGTGTTTGATCAGTCTGAGGATCATATATATTATCCCAAACTTTTTTTGATAACAGATGCTTTTTTTATAAAACGATTGTCTTTCCGCTCTATGGATTTTGATGATTTATTTCGGTTGTTTCCATTAGAAAATTCATTTGAAACTTATATACAAGGAAAAATCAGAGAAAGCAAACAAGGTTTCCACATTAGAAAGATAAAACAAGATGAAATAGCAGTATCCATATGGGACAGAACATGCGGCTGTTATGCATTTTCTCTGATAAGAGAAGGAGAGAGTTCCTATCTTTTGGTCCCTACGGTTAGTTGTGGGAAAAAGAGGGATTTAAAAAGATGTGAACACTGGAAAGGTAATAGGAAAAGTTGCGTAGAAAAATATGAAGATTGTCCAGAAAGACGAATACAAACTGCCCATGCAATTCTATTATGTTTGCAGGAATACCTTGTGCGGAAAAAGAAGCAACAAGTCATAGAAGGAAAAAAGCGAAAAAAAGCACCAGAAAAAGAACGGACAAAAGATTTTCAACCAGAAGACATGATAGCAGTATTCGACTACGGAGAAAATACTTTGAAGAAAACAATGAAGTTTTCAGGTGATGGCAACAGTGGGATACAAAAACGTCCACACATCCGCACTGGCCATGACAGGCATTTGAAAAATGGAAAAATTGTACATGTGAAAGGCTGTGTAATACATAAAGACGAATATAACGGATATTTATCTGCCGACAGAATTAAAGCATAATAAGAAGGATTCCCATTAGGGAGTCCTTTTTTGTATATAAAAAAAGACATATTAGATTTGGAAAATACGAAACAAAGGAGAAAATATCTATGAATCCATTAAGATATCCCGGGGCAAAATCAAAGCTTTTCGAATACATCAAAGAATTAATTATAAAAGAGGGTTTAACAGGCTGTATTTTTTACGAGCCATTTGCCGGAAGCGCCACGCTCTCATGGCAGTTATTGGATGAGGGCGTGATAGAGCAGGCGGTAATAAATGAGAAAGACCCGCTCCTTTATCATTTTTGGAACTCCGTCTTTTTTTACACGGATGAATTAGTTAACTTGATAAAGAAAACAGATATAAATATTGACACATGGAATGAATGTGTAAAATATAAAGAAGATGCATATCTGTCTGACAAAGAGACTTATCAGATTGGTTTTGCTGGATTATTTTTAAACCGAACTAATTTTTCGGGGATTTTAAAAGCTGGACCTATCGGTGGAAAAGTACAGACGTCAAAATATAAGCTAGGTTGCAGGTTTAATAAGGACAGAATCATTCAGTCCATTTTTGATATTTCTGCTTATAAAAACAGAGTTGGTATTTTTAATGAGGATGCGATTGATTTTATGGAAAAAGAAGTTGAATCTAGTTCGCATAAACCAATTTTTGTTTATATCGACCCACCATATTATAAAGCAGGTCCAAGTCTGTACAGACATTTTTACACGAATGAGGATCATAGGCAACTAGCGAAGTATATCAAAGATAAAAGATTCCCATGGCTTTTAAGCTATGATGACACTCAGGAAATCAGAGATTTATATAACAAGGAATATTGCGTTAATCTGCAATTAAATTATTCAGTCAACTCCCATAGAAAGGAAGAAGAACTTTTGATATCCAATATGGAAATATGGAGTTGCCTGTCTTTTTAAATAATAAAAAAGCCTATTTATAAAATTTTTCTTATAGAAATTCCTTTTCTTTGTAGTATGGTATACTTATTAATATAAAGAAAAAAAATAAAATTGGAGGAAAAAGAATGAGTAAAGTAAATGGAGCGAAAAAATTAACAGATAACAGATTTTTAAATCTGTATGAGTTGAATGCTGAAACAAAAGACAATAAGCCTATTAAGTATCTGGTAGCTTCCCGAGCAAAAGAAGTAGAAGATTTAAAGGCAATCAACCACAAAGAAAAATCAGACGCTGTAGCAATCCTAGGTATCACATCGGACAAAAAAGTGGTACTTGTCCGCCAGTATCGATATCCCGTTGGAGATTACATCTACGAATTACCAGCTGGCTTAGTTGATAAAGGGGAAAGTGTCTATGAAGCTGCAGCAAGGGAAATGGGTGAGGAAACAGGTCTTGTTTTAAATCATTTTCCAAAACTAACTTTTAATTCATTATATTCCAGCCCGGGTATGACAGACGAGACCTGTTCCGTAATAGTTGGTAATGTATCTGGAGAAGTATCAACAGACGGAAATGAAGATACCGAAGATATTACGGTTATTTGTGCGGACAAAACAGAAGTCATGCGAATCTTAGAAAATGAAAAGTTATGTATGAAAACGGCTTTGCTGTTAAGATGGTGGCTGGATTCGGAGTTTTGTTAAAGTATTTTTAACAGCTAATTTTTCTTATAATAATGACAAGAAGTAAACATCGCCAGGTTTTGCTCGGCAATCAGCTTCGAAATGAGGCTGGGGATTAAAACGATAAAAATGGTAAAAATATTGTATAGCTTTGACGAAGGGAAAAAGCGGCAAACAATTGCTGATTTTGAAAAAGAGTTGAGAAAATAAAGCAATAGAGAATACATTTCATATATGAGATGTGTTCTCTTTTTTTAATGTCCGGTAAATAACAAGACTTTCGTTATGGAATTTGATTCTTCTTCCCAAGAATCTGATCAATGCAATACAGCCATATTAAAATCGTAATAATTTTCAAAATAAGGAGGAAAAGACAATGGCAAAGAAAGAGATCACAGATTTTGGATCAAAAATTGGTGGAGCAAGAAAAGATGTATGGGTAAAAAGAGGTTTGTGTGTAGAAGATACAAAAAACATGACAGCTTCTGAAAAAGAAAAATACATAAAACGAGATTATATCTGGCCAAAACCAGATATACAGGAAGAATTAGAGAAAGGTTTTTCCCGCTTTATCGTTTACTGGCACAACGAAATGCGAAAAACAGTAACCCCAAAAAAGAATAATCATATTTCTGCGGAAGAATATATCAATGGTGTCCGTAAAATACGTTCTATGGTTGAAGCAGTCAAAACGGAAAAAGAAATTTCTGATTTTGAACAAAAAGCTCTTGATGGAGTGTTTTTACAGAAAAAATATGGACGTACTTATGAATATATTGCTCCTTTTGAAAATATTCTTAACGGCAATAAATTTTTAAAGAACACAGGAACGCATGGACTTCTTAATATGAAACTTAAAATGGGAAAAGAAAATTTCGCCATGACAGAAGACGAAATCATGAAAAAGAAATTTCCAGTGCTCTTTATTGACGGAGATAAATGTTCTGTTGCTGAGGATAGAGGAAGAACAATCCTTATTTATAAATCAGGATGTTCTGCCTATTATTGTTATCCTAAACAAAATGTTGTTCTTGTAGATAAAACTTACGCTTTGATCGATGAGCGCTACAATATTCTTTTTTGTGGGACACAGGAAAATTGTGAAGAAAAACAAAAAGAAGCTTTTAAAGAAAAAAATGCTGTTTCAAAAAGAAAAAGAAAAGAAAAATGGATACCGAAACAATTTGAAACTTTGGAGAGGTCTGGAGAAACATGGAGACCTCAAAATAAACACATCACGGGTGAAGAGTTGATTGAGCGGTATGGTATACGAGCCGGAGAATTTGGTAATTGGACCAATAATAACGAACGCCAAATATCTTTAGACTATGCTTATGATGCCTTTGCAGATCTTGCATATGCGCTAGATATAGACGAAAAAAGTGTATCCTTGCCGGGACTATCTTGTGGAAGCCTCGCGATCGCTTTTGGAGCAAGAGGACGTGGAGATGCAGCGGCACATTATGAACCATTGCGGGAAGTGATCAATCTAACCCGATTACGTGGGGCAGGTTCCCTTGGACATGAGTGGGCTCATGCTTTAGACCATTTAATAGGACAGTCTGCTGGATTTCCATGTTTAGCTACTGAAGGACGAATGCTCGATTATGTCAAGTCTTTAAAGAAAGTCATGAATCGAATTTATTACAATGAAAATGGAATTTATACACAATATTATGTAGATTCTGCTCAGTTTGATAAACAATATTCGAAAGATAGTCATGGGTATTGGAGTTCTGAATGCGAATTGTTCGCCAGAGCCTTTGCTTGCTATCTTGCTGATAAATTAGCTTCTGAAGGTAAACGAAATGATTATCTGAATGGACATTGTGACACTTATGTTTCCATGGATAAAAAAGGAAATTGGATTTATGCGTATCCAAGAGGCGATGAGAGATTGCGGATCAATGAGGCAATTGATGAACTGATTAGCGAACTTAAAGATAAGAGGATTCTATTTACACGGCCAGAGAAAAAAGAAGAAACCGTTTCTTCGGTTTTTACAGCCGCTCCAGATGGACAGCTTTGTTTTGCGTAATAAAGAAAGAGAGATAAGATATGAATGTAAGAGAAATGTATAATTATGGATATAAATGGACTGGAATGATTCCATTAACTGCTGAAGAAGCAAGAAATTTGTTTTTAAATGATTCTATTCAAATATATCGATTATATCAGGATAATACAGAATCCTCAGTTGAATCATTAGAAGAGATTTCTGCGTCATATTTATATGGTATCGAGAAATAGAAGCGTAAGTGCAAGAAGGTATCAACCTTGTTTTGCGTAATATGAGAGAAGAAAGCCGGAGGCGAAGCTATTTGAGGCATCGCCTCCTACATTATTTTAGATAAACAGCTCTTAAATATCTAAAAATCAAACATTAAATACAAAAGGAAAAAGATATGAATACAAAAAATATTAAAGCAATGAACGAAGAAATTATCGAAAAAACAGCAGGAAATGAGACAGATAACCGTTTAAAAATCCTCGAATTGTTTGGCGGTATCGGTGCCCCAAGGAAAGCACTGCAAAATATTGGATACTCTATTAAATCTTTAGATTATGTAGAGATTCTTCCTTTTGCTGTATTAGCTTATAATTCTATATTTGATATCCGCTATACACCGCAGGACATTCGGCTCTGGAGCATGAAATGTGATGTTTTAGTACATGGATCCCCGTGTCAGGATTGGAGTAAGAATGGATTAAATAATATAAATACTGGAAGAAGCATCTTGTACGAAAGAACTCTTCAGATATTAAATCCTAATCCAGAAAATGGATATCCTGAATTAGTTGCACCTCCTAAAATCGTAGTATGGGAAAATGTTCCAAATTTAGTACATAGACACCGAGAACATTTTGATCATTACCTTGAAACAATGGAATCATACGGTTACAAGAACTATTGGGATATTCTCAAAGCCTCTGATTATGGCATTGCCCAGGCGAGAGACAGAGTATATGTTGTGTCTACGAAGTCAGATATTCCTTTTACTTTCCCGGAAAAGAAGCCACTTAAAAAAGATATCCAGGATTATTTAGATTTTTCTGCGGATTTTGAAGAAAATACACCTAGTGAAAATGAAAAAAACATCTTTTTCCGAAAGGAAGATGGAACTTTATGTGTGCGTGAAGCCACTAAATTAGGATACAAAGAACTGGCTGAATATGATGTTATTAATTTGGAATTCCCAAATTCTAAGACAAGACGCGGTCGTGTAGGGCATAAAATCGCAAAGACAATCACAACAAGTCCTCGACAGGCGATTTATTACAACGATAAAGTGCGAATGCTCACGGCCAAAGAACATTTACGTCTTATGGGATTTGAAGATAAGGATTATGCTCTGATGAGAAAAAATGGAATTACCGATAAGCAGATTTCATTTTTAGCTGGAAATTCTATCTGTATTCCTGTTTTGGAAGCGATATTCAAGCAGGCACAGGAATTACATATCATATAAGGAGAAAGGGTATAAGCAATGAAAAGGGAATTAATAGGAGCTGAAGTTAATATTGATGGAAAAGAAGGTGAAATAACTAATGTATTAGGTAATGGTTACGAAATAGTTTTCTTCGATATTAATTTAGAAAAGACATATATTGATAATAGAGATATTGTTAATTATATCGTCAATATACCCGATGAATGGATAAAAACAGATGATTACCAATATGTAAGACCGTCTGAATACAGAAAATGGCAAATCGTAGAAGCTAGGTATACAGAAAGTGGTGAATATATTGTCTGCCGAGGAACAATTGATGTAGCTAACTGGAAAACCAAGGATAATTATTATACAGCTGACTGTATTGATATTATCAATTCTTATTATGGTTCCGTAAAAGAATTTGAAAATGCTTATAAAAACGGAGCTTATAGAGAACAGATATTAGCGGAAATGATTTTTGAAAGCACAACATATACGGATACAGATGCTTATGAAGTTGTACCAGGAGATGAAGTGGAGAATACTTTACGAAAATATAGAAAAGAATCCCTTCTGTCATAAAATTGTAATTTGTGGAATCTTACATATCATATAAGGAGAAAACGGTTATGAGAGAGATAGATATAACGAAAGAACCAATCAATTGCATCGATGAGTTGATTATTGATGAGGAAAAAAGAAGCATTGAAGCCACGTATGAACTATGGATGGATGTAGATAAATATTTTGGAACAAAGACAAAAAATGATTCTTCTATGTGGATTAATTTTTACACATTTTGGCATTTCGATAATCCTGTAGATATAACCGCTCTAATGATACTTGATGGAGACGATAGCTGCGAAGAAAAAGAATGGGAACTGACCCAAGAAGAAAAAGAGTTTTTCCATAAAATGATGGAAGATTATTGTATGCAGAAAAATGGTTGTACGTTAAGAGAGTTTTTCGAGAAATATGGTCATTCCACGAGCGAAGTCTAAAGGATGGAACAGCAAAAGGAGAAAAAATGGCATATTATAGCAGCCCTAAAAAATACGAGATTGCAACAGGTAAGACTTTTACAACACATTGTCCTTGTATACATAGCACAGGAAGTGTAAAAGGTATGGTTAATCTAAAATTCTGGGATAAAGACTCAGATAAAGTACGGCATGGAAATTATATTTACAATCAGCCTTCTTAGAAAGTTGTAGTGATAAAAGGATATATTCTTTCGATGTCATAAAAAAAGATCGGTTTATCCGGTCTTTTTTTATTATCTAAAAGAATCGAATTCTTTTCATGAATCGCAAAAAAGCCATCTAAACATATTAAATTTGCAAAAATATTTCAAAACAAGGAGGACAAGAAAATGAAAATAGGAGATATTGTAAAAAGTAGACATACTGGGCAGGAATATAGGGTTGTTGAAATGAATAAAAAACATAAATGCGCTTATGTTTGTGTTCCTATTAATCCAGAGAAATATACTTTTTTTGATGATGAAGTTACAGCTACAACGGATAAGTCATGGGAAGGACGTGCCATTCAAAATATTAAAAAATTAGATGAAAATACACCAGAAGGTTGTATCATCGACTCAGATACTATTCTTGCTGATTTACTAGAACAATGTAACTATCAGGAAACGGGACTTGCTCACGAAATCTTTGATATTTATAAGAACAGCGCAGATAAAGAGGCTGTGAAAAAATTATTCTATATTTTTACAGATATGGAATTTAATTCATATTTAGGTACCTGCATGAAGAAGATCACCAGACGCAAGAATACCCGCATTAATTATCTCTATAGAGATGCGTCAAATTATAAGAAGTACAATGAGGTAATTATACCAGGAACCTTTACGGAAGAGCAGATACATACAATTATTGATTGTCTGCAAGGTGGAAAATATTTCATCCCCTGCGAAGTTAGTTTGCCGGAAATCAGATTTGAGGACAAAACAGAAGCAGATCATCCATGGTTCGAACTAAGTGAAGATGGATTCGAAGAAACAGAAGCGAAAGCAACCTGCTATATTTCGCCAGAATACTTGGTTGAGTTATTTTTAGAGAGAAAAAAAGCATGGCAGGATGAATTTTATGTGCCAGCAGCATGGCTATAAAAATCTTATTTCATACAATAAACGAAAGGAGAATAACAAAGGTATTGTGGAACATAAAAACTACCGACTCTGTTAGAAAGGAAGCCTTGCTAAAAAGATGAAAAAAGATAAAAACATTTTATTTACAGTAAATTTGCTTTCCATAAAAGATCTGCAATCTGTCAGATCTATGGATGCTTCATCTGGTTTTCAAGTCGAACAATGGCTGGAAGATAATTCAGAATATGCTTGGGGAATCTTTAAAAATGGAACTGATGAATTAATAGGATATTGTACAATCGGCTATGCAGATGATGTAGGCGATACTATTGAAAGACATCCTGAACATACGAATGATTCCCTTTTACTCAGTGATGTGTACATTGATCCTCAATTTCGGAATAAAGGTTATGGGATAAAACTAATTACAGAAGTTATCCATAACCGTTGGGAATTAGATGGAGATAAAAATACAGTTTATTTGATAGCAATGTATGACAAACTAAAGTATTTTTATGAAAAGATTGGATTTAAACCAATAAATGATTCAGAAGGGAAATTTCACGGAGCCATGGTATTGTCTTGCTAACTACAGAAAAAATTGAATGACAATCTTTGTAGCGAAAGCTGCAACGACGACTCAGATAGAGAGGTTCACAACTATTTTCAAAAAGGCTGCCTGTAGGTGGTCTTTTTTTGTGGAGGTAAACCTTTATTTGGTTTCGATACCGAAGTATGGAAAGAAGGATTAGATTATATATTGAATCTGTATGCCCGTTTTTCATGATAAAAGTTCTTATAAAAATTCTTTTTTCTAAAATCAAATTATATTAAAAACAGGAAAGGTGGAGATAAATTATAGAGAATTAAAGGTGGTGTTTATAATGAAGGTAGCTTTGTACATTAGAGTTTCGACAAAAGAACAAGCCCGTGAAGGTCTTAGTCTGGCCGCACAGGAAGATTTATTGCGAAAATATTGTAAACTATATGAGTACACAGTTTATGGGGTATATTGCGATGATGGTTATTCTGCGAAAAATACAAAACGTCCTGCTTTAGAAAGGCTTTTTACGGATATTGAAAACCATCTATTCGATGCAGTTATAGTTTGGAAGTTAACTAGAATCAGTAGAAACACAATTGATTTGCTTAAGATGATTTCTTTTTTCGAAAAGAATGGGGTACATTTTGTTAGCTACAGTGAGCAATTTGACACTGGTACTCCCGTAGGAAAACTAATGATAACGCTTCTGGCAAGTATCGCTGAGTTTGAAAGAGAGACTATTTCGGATAATGTTAAAACCGCATTGCGATATAGAGCAGAAAAGGGAGAACCCACAGCAACACAAATTTTGGGATATAATCGAAAAGATGGTTTTCTGTATATTAATCATAAAGAAGCTTTATTGGTCCAACTAATATTTAAAGAGTACATAAAGTGTTTTAATTATACAGAGGTAGCCAGGCGTATGAATAAAAAAGGCTACTGTGGAAAGAGAGGAAAACCTTTTAGAGCACATCAAATCCGCATAATCATTACAAATGCTACCTATTGTGGTTATAATTTATGGGAACGAAAAATCATAAAATCTCATCATGCTCCAATCATAAAAAAGAGAACTTTTAATCGAGCGAATAAAGGAAAAATACACCTTGATTAAAGACTGGCTGCCTGCGGCGATCTGTTCCTTATAAATGGATTCAAAAAATTCTTCCATATTAGAAATGTAAAATTTCAACAACTAATTTTTTCTTATAAAAATATCCTTCTTCTAAAAAATGATATATATTAAATATCTATTTTGGAAGGAGGATAG
>OGQT01002219.1_pt1 | contig 14115 bp, 13 predicted proteins | sample 1553261 | NCBI WGS metagenome assembly OGQT01 (sample SAMEA2579992, study PRJEB22360) | human gut metagenome | biome: human gut; feature: human-associated habitat; material: faeces | place: Denmark | collected 2008/2010
CCCCTGCCGATGAAGGCCTTCTTGATCCCCTTTACGGCGCGGATCTTGGCGTAGAGATCGAGCAGCGGCCGGTGGTCGTTGTCCAGGTTGGGGCAGATGCGCGGGTACAGACACGAGGGGCGCCGGCAGCGGGCGCAGAGCGTGCGGTCGCGGCCGCCCATGCGGTACATGTTGGCCGAAGGCGCTCCGATGTCCGAAAGGTAACCCCGGAAATCGGGCATGCGGGTCACCCGCTCTACTTCGCGAAGGATGGATTTTTCGCTGCGCGAAGTGATGAACTTGCCCTGGTGGGCCGATATGGTGCAGAAGGAGCAGCCGCCGAAACAACCCCGGTGGATATTGACCGAGTGCTTGATCATCTCCCAGGCCGGAATGTCGCCACGACCCCGGTAGCGGGGGTGCGGCGCCCGCTCGTACGGCAGATCGAACGAATGATCCAGCTCCTCGGTCGTAAGCGTCGCGTTGGGCGGCGTGATGACCGCATAGCGGTCGCCGACACCTTCGACGAGCGTTTCGTCCGGTTCCATCAGGTTGCTCAAGGTTTCGATGCGGGTGAAGTTCTTCCCGAAGGCCCGCTTGTCGGCCACGCACTCCTCGTAGGAGTGCAGGCGGATCGTTCGGGTGGGATCGAGCCGCTCCACATAGCTGCGGTCGGCCATGAATCCCACCTGTCGGATATTTCGCAACAACTTGGCGTTGAATCCGTTGTTCATCGCCCGCGCCACCTGTTGAATCACCCGCTCGCCCATGCCGTAGATCAAAAGGTCGGCCCCGCTGTCGGCGAGGATCGAGGGATGGAGCGAATCGCTCCAGTAGTCGTAGTGGGTCAGGCGGCGCAATGAAGCCTCGATACCGCCGATGACCACCGGCGTACGCGGAAAGAGCCGCTTGAGAATCTGCGTATAGGTTTTGACCGCATAGTCGGGGCGGAATCCTGCTTTCCCGCCGGGCGTGTAGGCATCGTTGCTGCGCAACCGGATGTTGGCGGTATAGTGGTTCACCATCGAATCCATCGCCCCGGCCGTCACGCCGAAGAAGAGGCGCGGAGTGCCGAGCTTGGTGAAATCCCGCAGGTCGTCCCGCCAGTTGGGCTGGGGCACAATCGCCACACGATACCCTTCGGCTTCGAGCAGACGGCCCACGACGGCCGCGCCGAACGACGGGTGGTCGATGTAGGCATCGCCCGTGAAGAGGATCACGTCGAGTTGATCCCAGCCGCGTGCGCGGACTTCCTTGAGGGTAGTGGGCAGAAACATTTCAATCTCGATTTTTATTCTTCCGCAAGCCCCGCAGCGGCATAGGCGTCCCACTTAGCCAACACGGTACGGAAATCTTCCGGCAGTTCGCTTTCGAAATAGACCTGTTCGCCCGTAGTGGGATGCTGGAAGCCGAGGCTTTTGGCATGGAGTGCCTGCCGGGGCATCGCGGCGAAGCAATTTTCGATAAACTGTTTGTATTTGTTGAAGGTCGTACCCTTGAGGATGCGGTCGCCGCCGTACCGTTCGTCGCCGAACAGGGGGTGTCCCTTCCACTGCATGTGGACGCGGATCTGGTGTGTGCGGCCCGTTTCGAGGCGACATTCAATGAGGGTTACGTAACCGTAGCGCTTCAGCACCCGGTAGTGGGTCACGGCGTGCTTGCCGTCCGAGCCGTCTTCGAAGACCCACATCTTCTGCCGGTCTTTGGGGCTGCGGCCGATGTTGCCGGTAATGGTGCCTTCGTCCTCCTCGAAATTTCCCCACACTAGCGCCACGTACCGCCGCGTGATCGTATGGTCGAAGAACTGTTTGGCGAGCCGGGCGTGCGCCCGCTCGTTTTTGGCGATCACCAGCAGCCCCGAGGTGTTCTTGTCGATGCGGTGCACCAGTCCGGCCCGCATATCGCCCTCCTGGAACAGGGGCAGATTCTGCAAATGGTATGTAAGGGCGTTCACGAGCGTTGCGGAGTAGTTGCCGTGACCGGGATGGACGACCATGCCCGCAGGCTTGTTGACCAGCAGCAGGTCGTCGTCCTCGTAGGGAATTTCGAGCGGGATGTTTTCGGGAATGATCTCGATTTCGCGCTTGGGATAGGGCATCACCAGCGAGATGCGGTCGCCGGGTTTGACCTTGTAGCTCGACTTCGCGGGTTTGCCATTGACCAGGATATTGCCTGCGTCGGCAGCCGTCTGGATGCGGTTGCGCGAACAACGCTCCATGTGGATCGTCAGGAACTTGTCCAACCGCAGCGGGCTTTGCCCCCGGTCGGCCGTGATGCTGTAATGTTCGTACAGCTCGTCCTGCTCGCCGGCAGCGTCGTCCTCGAGTTCGTCCGGATCGGGTATGTATTGCGATTCGCTCATCGGACGTGTGCGTTATTGGAAAAATTCGTCTTCCGCTGTCTCTTCGTCCGGGAAAAGCCCGTCGTCGATGACCGGCTCCGCTTCGACGGGACGGTTGGCCAGACTGTCCAGACGAACACGGGCCAGCGAATCGGCCGTTTCAGCGTCGAGGCGGCGCAGCTCTTCGGCGGCTTTTATCATCTCCTTATCGGCCGCAGCGCTCTGGGCGGTGACTTTGGCAGCATCGAGGGTCAGCTTCAGATCGACCTTCGCACCCAGCCGGGCACGGCTGCCGGCCGAAGGCGTCTGCAGATAAACCCGGGCTTCCCGCTGGTTCAGCAGGTTGATTCCCTCGTCGAAGGAGATCTTGCCGATGTTGAGCCCCAGCTCCCACAAACGGCTTTTGGCCTGTTGGAGGTGAAGCCCCACGGTCTTCGGCACGAGTGTCGAAACGGAACCGCTCTCCCCGACGTAAAGGGTGACGCCGCTGCCCGCTTCGAGCTGTACGCGGCTTTTCTCCGAGATCCGCTTGCCGTCGGCGTACTCTTCGAGCACGTAATTGGTCGCCAGGTCGGGACGATAGACGATCTGTTCGATCCCCAGGCCGGCCACTTCGAGCATGTTCTTGGCCTGGCGCAACGAACGGCCGGCGACATAGGGCACCGTCACCATCTTCTGTCGGTAGGAGTTGATCGTGACATAGACCGTTCGTCCGGGTTTGACCCCGACGCCCTTTTCCGGGAGTTGGTCCAGTACTACACCCCCGTCGTAGGCAGGCACATACAGCGAGTCGTTGACGATGATTTCCAACCCCTGACGGCGGGCCTCCCCGAGAGCCTCCTCGAGCGGAATGCCTGTCAGGTCGGGGACCGTACGGTGCGCACTGTGGCGCGTGCCCAGCAACAGCAGCAGGTGAGTTGCGACGCCCAGCACGAGCAGCACGCAGACGATGATGAAAAGGTGTTTCAGGAAAGGATGCTCACCGACTTTCACCCAATATTTTTTCAGTTGTTCCAGCATGGTATTGTTCTGTCGTTTATGTTCAGGGATCGGCCCTGTCTAGCGGTACGGACCGATCCGTTTCGTCTGTTTCAGGTAGCCTCGTTATCCGATTTCGCGGTAAAAGGTGTCGCGTTCGACGGGCCGGTAGCCGGCTGCCGCGACGATGCGGCGCATCTCCTCCGTGGTCATCGCCGGGCGCTGGTCGTCGGCTCCGGCCATCGAGTAGATTTTGGTCGTATCGTCGATCGTGCCGTCGATGTCGTCCGCACCGAAAGCCAGAGCCAGCTCCGTAGTCGCTTTGCCGTACATCACCCAGTAAGCCTTGATGTGGGGAATGTTGTCCAGGTAGATGCGGCTCATGGCCAGCATCCGCAGATCTTCGGTCACGGAAACCTCGCCGATTTCCGACATACGGTTGCCGAAATTGCGGTATTTGAGCGGGATGAAGGCGTTGAAGCCGCCCGTCAGATCCTGCTGGCTGCGCAGCCGGTCGAGGTGGTCGATGCGGTGTTCGACGCACTCGATATGGCCGTAGAGGATCGTAGCGTTGGTCGGGATCCCCAGCCGGTGTGCGGCGGCATGCACCTCGAACCACTCCGCAGTCGAGCCCTTATCGGGACAGATGCGGGCACGCAGCTCCTCGTCGAAAATTTCGGCACCCCCGCCCGGTATCGCCTCCATCCCGGCGCTGCGGAGCAGACGCAACCCTTCGTCGATAGTCAGCCCCGCTTTGCGGATCATGTAGGAGAGCTCGATGGCAGTGAAGGCCTTGACGGTCGCTTCGGGCAGGATCGCCTTCACGCGGCGGATCATCTCGACGTAATAGTACAAATCGTGCTCGGGATGCACGCCTCCGACGATATGCACTTCGGTTACGCCCTGTCCGGCGTGGTCGCGGGCGATCCGTTCGACCTCTTCCAGGGAGTAGTCCCACGCCTCGGGACTTCCCTTCGGACGGCGGTAGGAACAAAAATTACAGTTGAACACGCACAGGTTCGTGGGTTCGATGTGGAAATTGCGGTTGAAATAGACCTTGTCGCCGCTCACGCGCTCCTTGCGCCGGGCGGCCAGCTCGCCCAACAGCCAAAGCGGAGCTTCGTGCCAGAGCACGAGGGCTTCGGCAGGGGCGATCCGCTCGTCGGAGCGGACCTTGCGGACGATATCTTCGAGTTGCGGGGACATTATTTCGGTGCTTTGCGATAAAGATAAACAGCGATACAGAGGTAAAGTATGTTCGGTATCCAGACAGCGATCCAGGGCGGCAGCGTACCGCTCTTGGCAAACTCCTCGAAGAAGCGGATGAAGAGGATATACGAGAAGCAAAGGGCAATGCCGATGCCGATGTGGAGTCCCGTGCCGCCCCGCACCTTGCGCGAGGAGAGCGAAACACCGATGAGTGTCAGAATGAACGTACCGACAGGATAGGCGTAACGGGCGTGTTGTTCGACCTGAATGATGTTGATCGAGTCGGAACCCTTGCTTCGCTGCTGTTCGAGGAACTGGTTCAGTTCCACTATATTCATTGTTTTTATCAACTGGTCAGTGCGCCCCAATTCATTGACATCCAGATTAATGAGTGTGTCCAGATTACGGTGTTGCGTGAAAGTTTCCACGCCGAGCGAATCGAACGTGCGGGTGGTATATCGTCGAGCCGACCACCGCTTGGTTTCGGGATTGAACCTCACCTCTGCGGCTTCGAGCGATGCGGTCATCGCTCCCGATTCGTACTCTTCCAGGCTGAAGAACGAAGCCTGGTTCGATTCCTTGGAGTAGTTGCGGATATAGGCGAACGTACCGGGTTCGATCTGACGGTAGATATTTTTATCGTATTGGAAACGCGCCTTGCGCGGGATGTATTGGTTCTCGAAAGCCACGCAGCTGCGCTGCGACACCGGAATCAACCAGAGGTTCAACCCCAGAGAGAGCGAAGCGATGATGAGCGCCCCCAGGAAATAGGGCCACATCAGCCTTCGGAAACTCATGCCGCCCGAAAGCATAGCCACGATCTCGGTCTGGTAGGCCATTTTCGAAGTGAAGAAAATGACGGCGATGAAGGTGAACAGTCCGCTGAACTGGTTGATGAAGAATGGAATGAAATTCAGGTAATAGTCGAAGATGATCGCCTTGAGCGGCGCTTTCGTCTCCGTAAAGTTGTCGATCTTCTCCACGTAGTCGAAGATCACCACGACCACGATGATCATCGCGATAGCGAAGAAGTAGGTGCTCAAGAACTTGCCGAGGATATACCGGTCGAGGATCTTGAATCCGGGGAAGCGGAAATGCGGGAGCTTTCGTTTCATCGTGGTTCGAGTGTTACAGCCTGCGGCCGAGTTTGGCGACCATCCGCTCCTTCCAAGGGGTGAAATCCCCGGCCCCGATGTGTCGGCGGGCCTCGGTGACCAGCCGCAGGTAGAATGCGATGTTGTGCAGCGAAGCGATCTGCGCCCCGAGCATCTCCTGGCAGATCGTCAGATGGTGCAGGTAGGCTTTCGTATAGACGTGATCGACGAAGGCGGTGCCTTCGGGATCGATCGGGGAGAAGTCGTCCTCCCATTTCTTGTTGCGGATATTGATCGTGCCTTCCGAGGTGAAAATCTGTCCGTTGCGTCCGTTGCGCGTGGGCATCACGCAGTCGAACATATCGACGCCCCGGGCGATGCCTTCGAGGATATTGATCGGCGTGCCGACCCCCATCAGGTAGCGGGGGCGGTCTTCGGGTAGGATGGCATTCACCACCTCGATCATCTCGTACATCACGTCGGTCGGCTCGCCTACGGCAAGACCGCCGATGGCATAGCCGTCCGCGTCATACTGTTTGACATTTTCGGCTGCCCGCGCCCGCAGGTCGGGATAGGTACAGCCCTGTACGATGGGGAACAGCGCCTGGTAATGGCCGTATTTGGGCGAGGTCTGGCGGTAACGGTTGAAACAACGGTCGAGCCAGCGCTCGGTCAGAGCGAGCGACTTGGCGGCATAATCGCGCGGCGAGTCGCCCGGCGGGCACTCGTCGAAGGCCATCATGATATCGGCGCCGATCGTACGCTCCGTGTCGATCACGCTTTCGGGCGTGAACAGATGGCGCGAACCGTCGATGTGGGACTGGAAATGGCATCCCTCCTCCTTGAGCTTGCGGCAGCCCGCCAGCGAGAAGACCTGGAAGCCGCCGCTGTCGGTGAGCATCGGCCCGTCCCAGGTCGAGAAGCGGTGCACGCCGCCCGCCCGCTCGAGAATATCCATACCGGGACGCAGATAAAGGTGATAGGTGTTGGCCAGGATGATCTGGGCCCGGGCTTCGTCGCGCACGTCGCGGTGAAAGATGCCCTTGACGGTCGCCGCCGTACCTACGGGCATAAAGATCGGGGTCTTCACCACGCCGTGATCGGTCTGCAATTCGCCCGCTCGCGCCTGCGAAGAGGGGTCTTTATGTTGGAGCGTAAATTTCATAGATGTCTATATAACGTACAAAAGTACGTAAAACTATTTATAATTCATAAAAAATGGTCGCAACAGTGTGCATCGCGGTCATGTCGCGGCCGGTCGGTGCGGCGGGAGGGAAGGATGGTGAAAAGTCGGCGCGAAATAACGGGGCCGGGAATATACGGCGGCGACTGTCAAGGGCATCTTTCACCGCGACGTGCGCGACGAAGCCCGAATGCGGTTTGTTTTATTTGATTGCAAATAAAATTGTATTTTATTTGGTAATCAACAAAGAAATGTTTAATTTCGGATCAGGAGGAAAACTTCTTCCGGCCCTGTTCCGGGAATTTTCAGAACTCTCGGAACAGGGTTCGACCGAAAACCCTGAAATTAATCCGTTATGAAACATTTCGGACTTTTTTCGCTATTTTTCGGGTTCTGACTGTGGCTGGCTGTACGGCCGATCCGGGCGCGGAGCCGGGGCCTTTCGGTGAAAACCCTCCGGCTGCTGAAAATCCGCATGCGGTCCCTGTCGAACAGGCTCTCGAAGAGTTGCAATCCGTCCTCGAAGAGATCGACGCTCCGGCGGAAGATGGCGCCGCCACCCGCAGCGGCGGCGTGCGGCGTGTGAAGAGCGTGACGACGGTTTCTCCCGAAGCGTTAAGTCCCGGCGGTACCCGCAGCGAAGCCACGGCCGACGTGGAGGATCTGCTCTACATCGTCAATTTCGAGAACGAGGCGGGCTATGCCATTCTGGGGGCCGACGACCGGTTGGAGCCGGTCTATGCGGTCGTCGATGAAGGAAGCCTCACGACCGAAGAGTTCCGGTATGCCGTAACGGTCACTCCCGAGCAGGCCGAAGCGGACGGTGAGTTGGTATTTCCCCTGCAAATGGTCGCCAGGCAGCACTCGGAGGCATCGGCACCGGAGGGACCGGAGGTGGCGGCATCGGTGGTCCTATTACCGATATAGGACATTTGGGACCCACTGGTGGCCCGACTTTGATCGGAACCGAGCCGGGCCCCTGGACGAATGAAGAATATGTTCCCAATATGTTAAAAACAAAATGGGGACAATCTAATCCGTATAACATTCGGGTTCCCAATGGTACTGATCCAACTGGTTGCACGCCGGTAGCCATTGCGCAATTGCTGACTTATAATAAATTTTACTATAACCGGGCCCCGGACGTAATCTCTTCTGCGACAATTCAATGGGATTTGATCAAACAGGCGGTACAGACACCTTCCCTGCTTAAAGCGACTCCGTACAACGATCCGACGATTTCCGTCGCATGGCTGATCCGATTGATCGGCCGCGCGGGCGGCACCGATTATGGGGCTAGCGGAAGTAGTACCAAAAGATACAAAGCTGTCAATCTCATGGAACAGTGGTATCGAAATGTTTACAGAGAAGATGTATCTGAAACCTATGTCCGCCGGATGATCTTTGAAAGACGCCTGCCTGCGATTATTATGGGCAGAAATACGAATGGGGATGGCCACTCCTGGGTTGCGGACGGTTGGCTGTACCGTACGAGAATCGTATATTCGATATATAACGACGGCAGCAAAAAGAAATATATGACTCAGGGCCAGAGATTGGTTCATTGTAATTTCGGATGGGAAGGAAGTCATGACGGGTATTATTATGTCGGAGCATTCAATACGGCGAAAAGCCCGGTTACTCTCGGGGTTTCGAGTACAGGTCCAAATGATTTTAGCAACGATAACGAGATAATGATGTATATGTTATGAGAAAAACGGGTTTATTAGCCGGATTTATCGCATTGACGCTTATAGTCGGTTGTGAATCGGATGGTTGCAAATTTACCTATTCAAAATATTATATCGAAAACTATGTGGACGGGGATTTGGTTTTGTTGCCGTATTACGCTGTCCGGTCTTCGGCATCGGATCTGCCTGCACCCGTTTCGGAAGGATTCGGAGTTTCCATATATGAAGGGGTTTACTATCAAAGTCCGGAATTGAAAGGTGCGCAGCATCCCGATGAGTTCCTGCGAATTGCTGAGCGCAACGGAGATACTGAATTCAATGACTTGAAAAGTCCCCCTGAACAGGGTATAATAGCATTTGCAGACAATTTCACCGGCATAAAAGTTACCAGCGACAAAGATTGGAGCGCCGAATACCCGGCGGGAACATCGCTGAACGACAAAATGGGGGTTCGGTATGTAAGCTATGCCGAATACATAGAGAGCGGTTATCCGCCCGGGTTCGATCTTGGGAAAGATATTCTATACGACAAACCGTTGTCGGCCTTGCAACCCGACGATCTGCGGGTGGTCGAATACACTCCTTCCTCCTTGTCGATTTACTCGTTTATACTTTATTTTACGTCGGTTCCCGACAATCCGGGCGAGGTGCACACTTTTACGGTGGAATTCACCACTTCGGACGGTATGGTCAAGACTGCCTCGATAACCTGCACGCCGGAGGTCGATCCTGCGTTGCAATAAATAGCCGACAGGAACAGCATAATATAAGGTCGAACTTCAATACGGGCTAAAATTCTTGCCGCTCCAGTCCTGTTTCGCAAGAAAGACGCTCTAGACAAACGTTTGATCCATTGCAATTTCGGATGGGGAGGGACAGCCAACGGGTATTATTACTACGGAGCTTTCGATCTGCGCAACGGACCGGAGGCCGGTTATGACGGTGAGGACACGAGTTCGTCCAGCGACAAGTATTACGATATGGAATTGATAGTCACTTACACCAATTGTCCTTAAAAAAACGTATGATTATGACACGAAAAAACTTGATATTATTGTTGTTCTCACTCCTGACACTGAACTCCTGCAACAAACATGAAGGTCCGGAGTTGAGGTTTTGCGAGAACTACATCCAAAACTATTGTCAGGGGGATTTGGTATTGCTGTCCCGAAGTCCGGACCGCCCCCCGCAAATCCCGGCAGACCCGCAAACCCCCATACGCAATTTTTGGATAGAATTGACCGATTGCGAGTGGATTTCCCCCGAAAGCGACCCTCAGGAGTTCGAACGCCTGGCGATTCGCAACGGGGACGTCGGTTATAACCGCTGGCTCGAGTTTTGGGAGTACCCCTCTGCTTTTGCCGATAATTTTCAGACAATGCATATTACCAGCAATGCCGACTGGGATGAAGAGCATCCGGCGGGGACATTGCTGGACGATATCCTGTGGGCCGAATTTTGGTCCTACGCCGATTATATCCGTAGCGGATACGAAACAGGGGGCGGCAACAATGTACAGATGCTCGTCGAGGATTTGAAAGCCGACGATATGCAGATGATACGTGACTATGTGATTATCTATTTCACAAAGACCCCGACCATTGATCCCATTCACACGCTCACTGTCGAATGGACCACCGTTGAGGGGGAGGTCAAGACCGCCTCGCTCACTTGCCGGCCGCAGGTCAATGCGAAAGAATAACCTGCGTGCAGTCACGTACGATTTAACAAGATAGAAGAGCCATGAAAAAGAGTTTATTGCTATTGTTGCTGCCGTTTTTATGCGGATGTTCGGAAAAGGAAGAGCCGATCGGAGGACCTGTCATCGGACGTACTTATTTGATAGCCCGTTACGTGGAAGGAGATATGAAGCTGGACTATATTCCCCGGACCGCTGCGACGGACGGCAAATCGAATACGCTTTACATAGACTGGGCCGACACCGAAGAGTATTATAATCCGGATATGGAGAAATACAATCTTGGCCGGCAAGAGTTCTGGACTCCCGAAAACAAGGCGAAATATCTCGAAATCGCAAAAAGAAACGGGGATGAAATCGGTGCGTACGAGGGCGGCACGCCTCCCGGTCTGTATTTCGGCGATCAGATTGCCCTTGCCGATAATTTCACTTCGATGCATATCACGAGCGATGCCGACTGGGATGAGGAGCATCCGGCCGGCAAACCGCTCGACGACCTGTTCCGGGTATCGGTGCGGAGTTGGAAACAGAGGGACGAATACGGGGCCCCGCTTCTTTGCCGCGAGAGGATGGATCGGATCGGGCCGGAACATTTGCAGATGATCCCTTTCAATCCGAAGAATCCGTGGAACGGCCGGAAGAATTTGCGGCCGATCGAAATCGAACCGCTTGCCGAGCCTGCGTCGGAGCAACATCACCGATTGACGCTCACGATGACCACCACCGACGGACGTACAAAATCGACTTCGATCGACTATCCGCCGAAAACGGGACTATAGCCGACCTTATACTGTAGCCCGATCAATCGGACCGGCGGGAACAGGTAACTTCAGGTAATATTAATTGCTGCCGGGGGTTGTCTGTATGGGGAAATTATCTCCGAGGAAACTTGACTGTACCTGTCGCCGGGAACAGCGGCGCAACGTCCGTTGCAAGCAAAATTTCGGGACATGAAACAGAATAATCTGATGTCAAGTCGTATTCAGAGCACGAAGGAAAAGGAGAACGGAAACGATCCTCATACAGGAATCGTTTCCGTTCTTTATTACATCCGCCGGTCGCTATTTCTTCCCGGTTTCGGCGATGATCTTCCGAAGGGCGGCGGTAAACTCTTCGGCCGGCATGGATCCTGTTATCTTACCCAACAGATCACCCTCGGTATTGAATACGAGGTAGGTCGGGATCGACCGTACGCCGTGTTTGCCTGCCAGCGCTTTCCCGGTCGGCTTGTCGATGTCGTATTTGGCCGCGACGAAATATTCGTCCATAAAATCGCCCACCTCCTTTTTCGAGAAGACGTCGCGCTCCATCGCCTTGCAGGGGCCGCACCAAGTGGCGTATAAATCGATGAAAACCAATTTGTCTTGAGCGATGGCCTCTTTGCGGACCGCATCGGTCGAAGAGTCCAGGAACCGTACCTGCGCGTCGGCTGCGGCACTGATGCCCAGTACGAGTAAAAGGGTAAAAAGAATCTTTTTCATTTTCGTGTTTTATAGAGTAACGAAACGGTTGTAGCTAAAATTGTGCCGTCTCGTTCTGCGCCGTACTCAACAGGCCGCAGGCCGCTTGGATATCTTCGCCGCGGGAGGTGCGGATGGTCGTGTGTATGCCTTTGGCGGTCAGAGCATCGCGGAAAGCGATCATGGCCCGGTCGTCGGGGGAGAAGTAGGGCGATCCGGGAATTTTATGGAAACGGATCAGGTTGATCCGGCACTTGATGCCGTCCAGCAGGCGGCATAGCTCGCGGATGTGACGCGGGGAGTCGTTCAAGCCGCTCATGACGATGTATTCGAACGATACCCGCCGCTGGTGCGTGAAATCGTATCGGCGCAGAATTTCCACGACTTCGCGGATCGGCCATGCCTTTTCCACAGGCATGATTTCGGCCCGTTCGTGCGGAAAGGGGTTGTGCAGGCTCACGGCCAGGTGCACCTGGGTCGCGTCCAAAAATCGTTCGAGCCGGGAGGCTACACCGGCGGTCGAAACCGTGATTCGCGTGGGCGACCAGCCGAATCCCCACGCCGAAGTGAGGATTTCGAGCGTCGGCAGCAGACTGTCCAGGTTGTCGAGCGGTTCGCCCATGCCCATGAAAACGACGTTGGTGAGCCGCTCTCGTTCGGGCAGCGACCCGATCTGGTTGAGGATTTCGTTCGTCGAAAGGGAGTGCTGGAGTCCCTGTCGTCCGGTTGCACAGAAACGGCAGCCCATGCGGCAGCCCACCTGAGTGGACACACACACGGTATTGCCGTAGTGGTAGCGCATGACAACGGTCTCGATGCAGTTGCCGTCTGCCATGCGCAGCAGATATTTTACGGTGCCGTCCTTTGCTTCCTGCCGGCGCTCGATCTGGGGTGCTGCGATATAGAAGCTTTCTTCCAGCTTTGCCAGCAGGGTCTTGGGCTGGTCGGTCATGGCAGAAAACTCGGTGACCAGCTTCTGGTGCACCCAGTGGAAGATCTGCTTTGCCCGGAAGCCCGGCTGACCCATAGCTTTCAGCGCAGCGGTCAGCTCAGCCAGCGTCAGGGAAGAGATACAGCGTTTTTGTTCCATGGTATTCTCCTATGAATCAATACGAACCGGACGGCAGGTTCATTGCGTTTTCTGCATGGCGCAGAGGAAAAAGCCGTCCATCCCGGTGCGGGTGGGCACCGAGAGCGCCCCGTGCTCCCCCACTGTCATTCCGTCAGGGAACGCCACAGCGGGCCGGACCACCCGGAACTCCGGGTGGCGGGCAAGGAATGCCGCCACCTGCTCCTCGTTCTCGGCGGGGTCGATGGTACAGGTGGAGTAGACCAGCCGCCCGCCCGCTTTCAGCAGAGCGGCTGCTGTGTCCAGAATGGACGACTGGGTGGCCAATAATTCATCGTGGCGTGCTTTTTCCAGCGTCTTATAGCGGATATCCGGCTTTTTTGCCAGAATACCCAGGCCGCTGCAGGGGGCATCCACCAGAATGCGGTCTGCGGCGGGCAGCTTTGGGTTGGGGCGGGTGGCATCATTGCACAGGGCGGTGACATGGGCAAAGCCCATCCGTTCCACAGCGCTCCGGATGAGCCCGACCCGGTGCTCTGCCACATCGCAGCTGTACAGTGCGCCCTGCCCCTGCATCTCCTCGGCCAGCAGCAGCGTTTTACCGCCGGGTGCCGCGCAGAGGTCGATCACGGTATCGCCGGGCTTTGCCTCCACACAGAGGGCTGCCAGCTGGCTGGCCTGTCCCTCCACATGGTAGTAGCCCTGTCGGAACAGTTCGTTGTCTGCCGGACTGCCGGCAAATCGTGCCAGCACGCTGCCGGGCACGATGCCCTGCCGTACCTCTGCTGCGCCCTGCTCTGTAAGCAGCGCGCACAGCTGTGCAGCGCTGGCCTTGAGGGGGTTTGCACGCAGACTGGTCAAACCTCCATCGGCCTGATAGGTCAGGATGCCCAGTGCCTCGTCCGGGTAGTTTTTGTGGAGAAATTTCGCCACATCCCGCCCGGCAGAGCCAAGCACCATCAGGCGCTGGATCTCGTCCGTAAAAACGGCAGCGTCCAGATCATAGCCGCAGGCCTTGCGCAGTACGGCGTTGACAAGGCCGGAAGCGCTGGATTTTTTAAAAGTGCGGGTCAGCTTGACTGCCTCGTTCACCGCAGCAGAGGCAGGCACCTGCATATAGCGAGCCTGTGCCAGTGCAGCGCGTAAAATTTCCCGCACTGGTGCATCCAGCTTTGCCAGACCCTTGGGCAGAAACTGCTCAAGAATATAGTCCAGTGTGCCGCGGTGTTCCAGCACCGTGTAGAAGATAGCACTTGCAAAGGCCTTATCCCGGCCTTCCAGCTTCTGGCGCCTGAGCTCTGCGTCCAGCACCAGATTGGAAAAGCCATCCTGCTCCTGCCGTACCAGTGCGGCAACTGCTGCCGCACGCGGATTTGCGGCCATCAGAGGCTATCCCCCGTTTTCAGGCGCAG
>OGQT01002224.1_pt1 | contig 14090 bp, 5 predicted proteins | sample 1553261 | NCBI WGS metagenome assembly OGQT01 (sample SAMEA2579992, study PRJEB22360) | human gut metagenome | biome: human gut; feature: human-associated habitat; material: faeces | place: Denmark | collected 2008/2010
GACGGCCGAAGCGATCCAGAACTGGAAAGAAGAACACGGTTACGACAAACCGCTGCTCTGGAATGAGAAGGCCAAAGGCTCAGACAAGCTTACGGATACGATTTTTTGGCAGCACAGTGCGCGGCTGATGGTCGGAGACCTCGGTGCATCGGACGCGGGACGTGACATTGCTTATGAAATCAAAAACCGAATGTGGCCTTCGGTTGCTTTGGCGTTTCCGACCTTTTTGCTCGGCGTCTTCGTGATTGTCGTGTTTTCTTTAGGTTTAGTGTTCTTCCGGCACACGAAGCTTGAGATCGGAGGCGTGGTCTTTGCCATTGTCATGATGTCGGTCTCTTCGCTTTTCTACATTATTTTCGGCCAGTGGCTTTTCTCAAAAGTTCTGCGGCTTGTTCCGATCTCAGGTTTTGAGACGGGAACGGCCATGATTTCGTTCCTGATTCTTCCGATTGCGATCGGCGTTTTCTCTCGCATCGGAGGCGATGCGCTGCTGTACCGCTCGATGTTCCTGGAAGAAATCAACAAGGATTACGTTCGTACCGCTCGCGCGAAGGGCTTAAGCGAAACGGCCGTCCTGTTTAAACACGTTCTGCGCAACGCCAGCCTGCCGATTCTGACTTCAACGGTTGCCGTGCTTCCGATGCTGTTTTTAGGCTCCTTAGTGATGGAAAGCTTCTTCGGCATTCCGGGCTTAGGCAGCTTCACGATTGACGCGATTAATGCTCAGGACTTCGCCATTGTCCGTACCATGGTTTTTGTAGGAACCGTGCTGTATGTTATCGGTCTGATTTTGACGGACGTAGCTTACACGATTGCCGACCCGAGGATCCGTTTGAAATGATGCCTAAATTTGTTTTGCTTCCAACGGATATCGTGATTGTCGTCCTTCTTGCGGCACTAACGTTTTATCTGATTCATGTTGCCCGCTCCGAAGAGCTCAAAGCACGATGGCGCTATGTTGTGAGTTCCGGCGCCTCGCTGTGCTCGCTTTCGCTGCTGTGTTTCTTCCTTCTGCTCTCCGTCGTAGATTCTGTGCACTTTCGTCCGGTCATTGATGTTCAGGCCGGGCGCCCGATCTATGACGTCAAGGCTTATTCCCTGTTGGATAAAGCGCTAGGCAAAGCCTCTTCTGCCGAAGAGAAGTCTTATTCGATGCCGCTTGCGACTCAGACATTTGAAAAAATTTCCCGCTTTGAAGACGGCAAACCCGTGCGCGATTACGAACCGCTGAAAGCCGGAGGAGCGCACCTCAAAAATAACGCCGATTGGGCAGAAGACGTCATCGTTAAATCGGCCTGCGGGCTAGGTGCAGGACTCGTGCTTAGCGCTTTGCTGTGGTTCTTAACGGTCGGACTGATTGCTCGATATAAAGATCGCTCATTCAAGGGAGAGGTGCGTACGCTATTTAAGCGCCGCGATGAAGTTCCTTATGAAGCAGTCCTTACGACCTGCTCTGTTTTAATCGTCCTCGGGTGCCTGATCGGCGCGCTTTGGCCGTATTACCACGTGATGGGGACAGATCAAACAGGCAACGATGTCCTGTATCAAGCCTTTAAGTCGGTGCGTACAGCGCTTGTGATCGGAACTCTGGCGACGTTGACGACGCTTCCGTTTGCCGTGGTTCTGGGAATTTGTGCCGGATTCTTCAAGGGCTGGGTAGACGACTTAATTCAGTACCTTTACACGACGTTGTCTTCAATTCCGAGCGTTCTTTTGATTGCGGCTTCCGTGCTGATGATTCAGGTGTTCATTGATTCTCATCCCGGCATGTATGCGACCGGCATTGAGAGAGCCGACCTTCGTCTGTTCATGCTTTCAATCATCATCGGTCTGACGGGCTGGGCCACGCTCGCACGTCTCCTTCGCGCCGAGACCTTAAAGATTTCTCAGCTGGACTATATCCAAGCGGCTCGTGCCTTCGGATTAGGGCCGTTTAAGATCATGAAGCGTCATGTGCTGCCCAACGTGATCCACATCATTTTGATTGTGGCGGTATTGGATTTCTCCGGCATTGTTCTATATGAAGCGGTGCTTTCTTACGTCGGTGTCGGCGTTGATCCGACGACACACAGTTTCGGTTCCATGATTAATGCCGGACGTCTTGAACTTTCCCGCACACCGGTTGTCTGGTGGAACCTTTGCGCGGCTTTCACTTTCATGCTCACACTTGTGTTGTCTGCCAACTTGTTTGCGTCTGCCGTTCGGGAAGCATTTGACCCGAGACTGGTCCTCAAAATCGGGAGGAAAAAGTAATGCTCCGTATTTCTAATATGGTGACTGAAATCCTCACTTCCGAGGATACGGTTCGCGTTGTAGACGGTTTGAGCCTGACGCTTAATCGAGGCGAAATCTGCGCTTTAGTCGGAGAGTCCGGGTGCGGCAAATCTATGACGGCTTTTTCTCTGCTGAGATTGCTTCCGAGCTCCGGACGAGTCTCGAGCGGTGTTGTTACCGTTGACGGAACAGAAATCATGGGTTTGCCGGAAGCTGCGATGCGCAATATTCGCTCTTTCAAGATCAGTTTGATTTTCCAGGAACCGGCGACGTCGTTAAACCCGGTGATGACTGTCGGGGATCAAATTGTCGAGACAATTCTTCTTCATACACCGCTGCGCGGCGAAGAAGCGCGAGCAAAAGCACTCGACTGGCTGAAAAAAGTCGGAATCCCTGAGCCCGAACGCAGAATGAAATCATTCCCGTTTGAACTCTCCGGCGGTCAAAAGCAGCGCGTTATGATCGCTATTGCACTAGCGGCCGAGCCGAACTATTTGATTGCAGACGAACCGACGACGGCGCTGGACGTTTCCGTTCAAGCTCAGATTCTTGATCTTTTAAAGCATCTCAAGGAAACCGAAAACATCGGCATTCTGCTGATTACACATGATTTGGCTGTTGTGGCTCAGGTCGCAGCCAGGGTAGGGCTGATGTATGCCGGTGAGCTGGTGGAAGAAGCTTCAGCACGTGAGTTCTTCTCCAAGCCATTGCATCCTTATGCGCGCAATCTTTTGAAGGCGCTTCCTGAAGGAAAGCAAAAGAGCCAGATGCTCGAGGCAATACCGGGCATGGTTCCTCGCTTGAATCGAGAGTTCCATGGATGCCGATTTGCCGAGCGCTGTAAAAAAGCTCGTCCCGAATGTTCTCAGCATAAAGTTGTCCTGCAGGAGATTGGAGACCGAAAAGTTCGCTGCCTGTTTCCTGAAAATGATCCGGTCGAACTTCCGCGAAGTGACGTTGTTGTTGAGCGAGAGCAGAAAGATGTGCCTCGCATTCTTGAAGTCAAGAATTACAGCGTTTGGTTTCCGATTCGCGGCGGTTTTCTGCGTCCGACGGAATACGCCAAAGCCGTCAACAATGTCTCATTCGATGTGCGCAGAGGGCTGACAACGGCATTGATCGGAGAAAGCGGCAGCGGCAAAACCACGGTGGCCCGAGGCATCCTCCAACTTCTCCGACTGCAGGCAAAAATCACTGGTTCTGCGCTCTTGAACGGAAAAGACTTAGGCAGCTTGAACGGTCCCGATCTTCGACAAGCCCGCGTCGATATGCAGGTTATTTTCCAAGATCCATTCTCCAGTTTGAATCCGAGAATGCGTGTTAAGGAAATTCTGCTTGAAGGGTTGGAGAGCCTGCACCCTGATATTCCTGCGAGTGAAGCGCTCGGAAGAATTGAAGATGTCATCGGTCTTTGCGGGCTTCGTTCCGATTCATTGAATCGGTATCCGCATGAGTTCTCGGGCGGACAAAGACAGCGCTTGGCGATAGCTCGTGCGTTGGTGGTCGAACCCAAACTTCTGATTTGTGATGAACCGACATCGGCTTTGGATGTTTCCGTGCAGGCCCAAATCCTGAATCTTTTGAACGAAATCCAAAGAAGCCGAGATATCTCGTACTTGTTCATCACTCATAACTTCGGCGTCGTTCGTTACCTTGCCGATGAAGTCATTGTGATGAAGTCCGGAGAAGTGGTAGAAGCAGGATCGGCGGCAGAAATCCTTAATCGTCCGAAAGATCCTTACACCTGTCGCTTGCTGGAAGCAGTTCCGAATTTCGACTCTCTGAAGTAAGAACAAGAAGTTCCCACAAAGCCGAAAGACGCGTCTGGATACGGAAAGACGTTCTAGGCTCTGTTAGCGAAATTCAGCGAAGGACGAAATAAAAATTCAGAGGGGAGTTTTATCTTTAAAGGATAGAATTAAAGATAGTTTAACCTCTAAGTATTGGTATTTTTGCTGTCAAAGAAAGCCTCAATTTTTGAGAATTGAGCAGAAATTGAACACGATTGAACAAGTATTGAACATATATCGTGAGTAGACGAGCTTGAGAACGAGTTTCTCTTTTCAATCCGGATAGAGTAACGGCCTGTTTTAGCGAAATAAGCGAAAGATGAAATAAAAATTTGGAGGGGATTTTTGTTTTTAAAAGACCGAATTAAAGATGATCTATCTTTTAAGTATTGGGATTCTTGGTGTCAAAGAAAACGTCTTTTTTGGAAATTAGACTGTTAAAAGGCCAAACTCGAGGAGGTACTTCTTTTTTAATCCGGAAAGAGCAATCGTGTGTTTTCAGTGATGCCTCGCTGGTTGGCAGCGATGTCTATTAAAACATCGCCTAAGCGGTCTTGATCCGACAAGAACTTGATTCCATTGTTTTGGCACAGATCCAAGTAAATCGCCAGCGCCGTCCTTTTGTTGCCGTCCTGAAAGAAATGACCTTTGAGAAGGCTGACGACGATGCTTGTTATCTGCTCTCTGACGGTGTCGTAATAGGAATAGCTGGACAGACATCCGCCTACTCGCTGTTTTCTTTCTTCTGAGCAGCGATTGCCGGTGAGAGCTTCGTTGATCAAGACCACCGCATCAATATCTAATGGTGTACTCATTTGTCTTTGAGATAATCAAACGTCTTTTTGAAGGTGTTTAAATTTTCTTTAAAGCGTTTGAGCATTTGCTCTTTAGTATTTGGGCGGAGCTCCTGTTTTTGAGGAACTGATTTTCTATCTGTCATAGTTCAAGAAAGAGAAGAGCCGATTCGGTTCGATTAACCGGCTCGGCTTCTTCCCTCAGAAAGAGAAATTATCCTTGTTCGCTGAAACGTTCTTTAAGCCGCTGAGGCAGTCCTCCGCTGCGCTGCGTGACGGTCTTTAACGACATGTCTAGGGCATCCTTAGCCCCGAAAATCTGGCACGTTTTTTCCGAGCGAGTAATGCCGGTATAAAGAAGTTCGCGCGTGCATAAAGAGGCAGCATCACTTCCGGCACTTAGTGTTGGCAGGAAGATGGCTACATCACGGAAGCCGGAACCCTGCGATTGATGGATGGTGATTGCAAAGGCGGTGTCATATTTCGGCAGCAGCTGAGCCGGAACGATTTTCTTCAGATCACCGATGAATGCATACCACATCGGTTTGTCGGAATCAGCCGTCTTCAAGCCGAAAATAACAGCGACGTCGCCGTTGGCGACACCAAGGCCGGAGTCGTTTTGACGAACAATGATGACCTTGCCGTTGTACATGTCGTCTGCGGATGGAACTATGAAAGCCGTTTTAACAAAATCTTCGCAATAATCATTGACGGCATTGACGCCGGTCGGACCTTCACGTTGTGCGCACAACGGACGGAAAGTACTCAGTTCGTTCCAGACGTCTTTAAGAGCTTGTTGTACATCATTAGGAAGGTTTTCGAAGTTGGCTGATCTTGAATCCACTTCGTTTTTATCGTTCAAAGTTAAAGTCAGGTTTAAGTTTTCGACTGCGTTGCAGTAGGAATCGAGTTTTTCCTCTAACCACTTCTGAGCCTGCAGAGGAAGATTTCTACCTGCAGATTTGAAAAACACGCCGGTATCTTTAAATCCTTCAAAAGGTTGATCGTCCGTGTACTCAACTTCTGAAATAAAGTCCGAAATGCCGGCTTCTCTTCCTTCTTCGAAGGCCAGCATGCGCTGCGCCAATCTGCCGATAGCGGATTTGTCGTTGAAGCGAATGCTCTCTTTTAATTCAACAATGTGGCCTTTCAAAACACCCGAATTGTCGGAGATGTCAGCAAACACCGAACCAGGTCCGACGGCTGCCAGCTGATGCTTGTCGCCTAAAAACACAGTTTGCGTTTTGGTTGGATCAATTGATCTGATAAGTTTTAACGCAAGGGCGGAGTCAATCATTGAGCTCTCATCCACGATTAGCAGATCTGCTTCGATCGGATTGTCTGCTGAAGGTCGTTTGCCGTTGGATAAATCCGTGACGAGCAATTTATGGATCGTCAAAGAAGTCAGTCTATCTTCCGCAAGGGCCTTGCGAACGGCAGGGTAGTAAGGTGCAGAGGACGGACCGGCATCCGCTTGATTTTTTACGGATTCAAGAAGACGACTTGTGGCCTTTCCGGTTGGGGCACACATTTGAATGATGCCCTTCGGATGTATTTCCAAAAAGGCTTCAATGAATTTCACAACGGTGGTTGTTTTGCCGGTACCGGGACCGCCGCAAATAACGGAGAATTTCTCCGAAACTGCAAGTTCGGCGGCTTCCAGCTGCAGAGGATTTAAAGAGTAGGCTTTCTTGTCGCCGTTTTCTCGTGCATTCTTTAACGTCTGTTCCAGCTGTGCTAAGGCCTCTTTTACCTCGTTGACGTCGCTGGCGCTTGTAGAGCACATACCGTGAATACCTGCGGCCAAACGGCTTTCAGAGCAAAAATTGCGGCGGGAATAAATTCTCAGCTTTTTCGGTTCGCTCTCGTCAAGAAGAAAAGGCGTAGGAGCGACAGAAAGGTTGTTAGGTTCGTCAGCAATTTTGTTGCTGCTGTCTGTTAGCAGCTCAGCTTCCCTGAGCAGCTCCGCGTACTTTTTATTTTGCGGCGTTGCATCAAGCTCGGCACATAAACCTCCGAGGTGTTCGGCTTGTCCGAGATGCAGCATGAAGAACGCCAATGCGTCTCTTAGCTCTTCTGTAATGGTTTTTCCTCGACGAGTTAAAAGGTCAAGCAGAATGGTGCCGAGGTTTTCAAATGAATTTTGGTTTTGCGAAATCATTTCAAACTGCTCCTTTGGCACGAGATTCCAGGAGTTCGCGACTGAATCCGTTTTTCAGGAAGTCGTCTAAACATTCGATAAGGGCATCTTTTGGACGTTCAAAGTACGTTCCACGCGCATTCCTGTCGATGCCGCGCAGGAAGCAGTAAACCGCCCCTCCGATGGCTTTATAACCCGTACCTTCCGGCAGATTTAAACGAACTTCGAGCATTCGTTTGAGCGCAACGAGATAGAGCGCCAACTGAAGCTCGTAGTGATTATTTTTCATCAAGGCGTTCACGGCTTCCGGCGTATAGAGCTCAGGAGTGTTGTTGCGGTAATCAATTTTGTTCGTCTTCCAGTCGATGACCCAATATTTGCCGTCAGCGGCAAAAGCTAAGTCGATGGAGCCCGTGAGATAACCGCGCATATCAAGTTCTGACAAATGAAAGTCTTTATAACGAGAATCAAAGGCCGTTAGCGTTTCAGCCAAAAGACTCGCCGTCAGACGTTCTCTGCCCTTTATCGGAGCTCCGACGGAAAGCATGAATTTCAATTCCGGACGGCAATCTTTAAGATTTTTAAAAAGCTGAGAGAGATGGAAGCCCGGCGCGGAGGGCAGAATCTTTGCTTCGAATAAATTTTCGAAGAACTCTTCCGTTTTAGTCTCGATTTCGGCCTTTCGTTCTTCAGTTTCTGGGGCGACATAACCCTTAAAACGATCATCTAAAAATTTGTAGACTCTGTTCTTCCAGTTATGGAAATTTTTGTCGAAAATCTTTTCTAATAATTCGTGGACTTTCGTGCCGAATTCGGCAGCGCTTTGGGTGCCTTTGAGGACTTCCAATACGTCCTCTTCTTTCGATTCCGCGACAGTTTCCTCTGACTCAAGAGCTTCCGACTCATCAGTGATGACGGCGGAGTCCTGTGCTTCCATGGTCCTCAACAAGCTTGTGAAACTGGAAGAAATCCAAGAACGATTTTGCTTCTCACCGCGACCGGCTCTGAGATCAAGATGCTCCGGCGGTTGTCTGAAGGAGACTTCGGAGTCTCCATATTTGCCGGGTTCGAAGTCAAAACGGATCTCAAAAGGAGTGTAAGCATTTAAAGCTTTCTCAGAGAGCATGAGAGGATGTGCGCTGTTCTTGTTGTACTCGGAAATTCCGTCAAGCAAGGCCTTTCTGACTTCTCTTGCCGACGCTTCCTTCGGGCTCAAAGCCTCCCGCAGTCGGTTTAAACCGCCAATAATGGCCAATCCGCCGGACGTTTCTCCGCTGATAGCCTGAGCAAGCGGATTTTTTCCGCCGACGCTGCCGTGAGGCGCTCCGTTCTTAGTTTTCTTGAAGAAATAGGGAAGAACCACCCTTGCTGTGGCTCGCGTCATAGCGACATACAGCAGTCTCATGGACTCCTCATATGATTTCTCAATGAAGTCGTCCGGTGCCTTCTGTTCGGTTTCATAGAAGGTAATGACGCCTGTCGCATCATCTCTAAATTTCTGACCTTTGGAAAAGCTTATCGGCCGGTCAAGGTAATAAACAACAGGGTATTGAAGGCCTTTACTGCTGTGAATAGTCTCAACTCGAACAACATCGGAATCGGTTTCACGTCTCAGAGTGTAGCTGTCGTTGCTCTTTTTTTGTTCTTGTTTTAACCAGCGCAGCAGTCCCTGAAGACTATCAATGGTGTTGTGCTGCTGATGAAGAAGCTCCAAGATGTGCTGATAATTCGTGAGGGCGCGTTCTCCTCCGTATTGCAGTAAACGCTCTTCGGTTTTGGCGCCGGCAAATAGGTTCGAAACAGCAGCGATAATTCCGCTCTTCTCGTAGATTTTTGCTGAGTTTTCCAATAACAGACGTGCCTGCGCGGAGGCCGCATCGTTATTCAATAAGTCATTCAGCGAGTCGCCGAAAATCCTGGTTGCCTGAGCCGCAGCCACAAGACGAGTATCTCTCGGATCGTACATAGCCTCTAGAACGCTCTTAAGTTCGTGCGCTTCTTTGGAACATAAGACATTTTCATTCGAAGACCGAAGGGTGCGAATGCCCCGCCTGCGCAGCTCTTCAATAACCTTGTCAGCATGGAAGCGCTTTGCAACCAAAATCGCGATATCGCTGGGTCTCAGTCTCCGGCCGTCATAGAGGACATTTTCCTTTAGCAAGGATTCGATTTCCTCTGCGATGGCAATAGCCTCCATATCGCGAAGTGTCTCTGCATTGGACAAGGCCTTAGTGTCGGCATTGGACCAGAAAGCGAAAGAGGAAAGGGGTTCGACTTTGCCGTCTTTCTCTAAGAGGAGCGGTAGTTTTTTCTTATTAAACTTCACCGGCGAATAAGAAAGGGCCTGATTCAAAAAGCCGCCGCGGGAACCTTTCCCTTCCGGATTGAAGTACGCATTAACTCCGGCAATGATCCCAGGAGTAGAACGATAATTCTTTACTAACTGATAAGGGTTGTTGATTTCGTTTTTGGCTAACAGATACGTTTCAAGACTTGCGTTCCTGAAGCGATAAATAGACTGTTTCGGATCACCGACAAAGATAACGGGTTTGGAGTTCTCCGGATCCTCTAAGAACAGGTGTTTGAAAATCGAGTATTGAATCGGGTCCGTATCCTGAAATTCGTCAATCAAAGCAGCGCCGTAAAGGTTCTGAATTGCCTTGGTGAATTCCGGATCTTTAACAATGCGTTCTTCTGCTTCGATCAGCAGGTCATCGAACGTAAAAAGACGTTCATCTTTCTTGTTTTCTTCGTAGAGTTTTGTTGCCTGATCAATGAAAGTTTCAAAAAACCGAGTGGTTTCGTCTTCGGGCTTTTGATTCGCATCTTTCATCAGCTTCATTTGCCGGGTGAGCGGCTTGCTTCTGCTCAAACCGGCAGCAGTTGTCAGAATATCTTCCCAAGGAATGTCTCGAGCCAGAGACAGTTGTTCCGTAGGGTAGCCTGGATAGGCCTTCGGAAGGTTTGTACGAAGAAAAGTACTCAGCGCTTTATCTTTAGCGTTTGAATCATCTCCGATCTCAAAGTCGTAGTTTCCCTTTGAAGAAAAGACAAAGTCCTGAAGGATTCGTTGGCAAAAGCCGTGAATAGTAAAAATGGCAGCGTCGTCAATCTTATTCAGCGCTGTTTGCAGTTTTTCAAGAATTATGTCCTGAGAATATTTCTTTTCTCCCCAACTATCCAGCAGATCGTTGAAGCTTCCGCTCTTGTTCAGCCTAATTTGTTCAATCAGTTCCGTCAGGTTGCTGCGCAAACGAGAGGACAACTCATCAGTGGCTGCATTCGTGAATGTCACGACCAAAATACGATCTAGTTCGATTCCTTTCTCGACTAAAAGCCTGAGCAGCACTCGCATCAAGGAATACGTTTTTCCGGTGCCGGCGCTGGCTTCCAAAAGCATGCGCCCCTCAATCGGCGTTGTGGCAGCATCAAATTCTTTATAAAGCATAAATACTCCGATTAAGGTTTAAGTTTTTGAATGAATTCAATTAACGCTTCGAATGCTTCTGAAAGGTAGATGTCTTTCTTTCTGCCATCACCTTTGAGGAGTTTGTAGTAATCGCTGAGTTCTTCTTTGAGAGCCTTAGATAAATCAGCAGCTTTTCTTACGCTTTCCTCTGAGACACCCTGCCAAAGCAGTGCGTCATCCGAGGCATTCATTCCAAGTGCGTGCTTGCAGTGACACTCAAATAACCTCAAGAACGCTTTAAGCGGTTCGCCGCCATGGTTCTGAATAATCGAAGAGTAAGAAATGACGAAATGATCTGTGTCTGAACTTTCGTTAAAGATGAGTAAATCGTAGGGTTCCCCGGCTTCGGTCCAAATAATTTGGCGCAATACTTCTCGGTTTTGTTCCGACGCAGAGCAAAAGACGCCGAGCTTGACGCGCAAGGACTCATCTTCCGTTTTCCAAAGGAAGAGATCCGTTTTGTCTGTGAGCCGATTGACGAAGCTAGAAACTGCAGTCGGAACTCGATAATCAAGTCCCGCCGAGAGGGGTTTTAAAGTCTCAGTCTCCTCAAATTGTTTCCTTGCGGCGTGAGCGTCGGCAACCTCTGAGGTTTCAAAACTGAGAACCGCACGTCGGACACTTTCAATGCCGTACTTCGGATTAAGGTTCAAAAGATTGAGCGCCTCTTGATCAGAGAAGTTATTCTCAAGCAAAGAAAGAAATTTTCGGCTGACCTCTGAGTGCATAAGCTTGTCGTCCTTAGAAGGGACGATCATTCTTTCGTCGGCTTCGAAATCTGATGATTCAAGCTTGAGCAGCGTTGCCGCCCATTCGTTGTAAGAGGTCAGGAACTTTATGAGGAAATTAACCTGCAGTTCGCGGAGCACCGGGTGCTGCATCGTTTTGGGAAGTTTCTCAGCAGGAATCTCGGTGTTGGCAAACATCGGTTCCTTGGCGCCCGGGTTCCTATAGGCATGTTCGATTGAATCGAGGACGTCTTTCCGAGGGCTCTTCCAGAACAAGTTGTTTTCTCGTTTGTCTAGAGATTTTGCTTCCTCTAAGAAATTTCTCATGGAGAAGCGATTCAAAGGAACCTTAGTTACGATGCTCTTCCAAAGCTCGTCTGCCTTTTCCTGAGCTGTGCCGTCCTCCATCCCTACGCTCATGGCATGAGAAAGGAAGTAATTCTTGAAATTATCAATGACGAGCGACGGATTATTTTCGCTTTGCGGTTTCGTTCCGATTGTGTAGGAAATCAAAAGGTTTTCTCGAGCGCTGAGAAGCGTGTCAAGGAAGACAGCGTTATTGTCCTTTCTTGCGTCTCGGTCACCGCGGCGGCGGTGATCCTTGGTCAAGTCAAATTCTTCAAACTTAGGTGTTCCCGGGAACCCGCTTTTCTCATCGAAACCCAAACAGCAAATGACCTTGTAGGGTATTCCTCTGGCAAGTGAAATGGATGCGAAGGTCATCGTTCCGGAGCTCGGTACATCGCGCTTTGTTTTGGAGAGTTCACTTCGCAGCTCGCTTAATACAACATCGAAACTGACGGTTTTTTCCGTGCCGCCGAAAGCGGCAGCCTGTCTCGATGATTTCTGAGAAGTTATAGGACTCTTCAGGATCACAGTTGTTTCCGAAGAAACGCTCTTTCATACCTAACAGAGCTTCTCTCCAGGCCTCTGCGGGGAGTGCAAATTCGGAAGCGAGCAGTTCACGACGCTGATCGGCAAGGTTCAGATAAAGTTGAGAAAGCGCTTGGAGCAAGCGGCCCGAGCCGTCGGAAACGACATCAAAACCGGCTTCCTCATCTCCTCGAATAGGAAGAACACTCTTGAAGGGCAGAGGGGAAGCTTCATCAAGGAAAAAGCCGAGAGAAAGCCGTTCCATGGCGTCCTGAAAGGACGTGTCTTCGTCAGTGAAATTCAGCGCCGCGAGCTGTTCATGATCGATTCCGACAGAGTATCCCGCAGAATAAAGCCAAGTCTGAATGACAGAGATGTCGTCTAAGGACAGGTCCCACTGCTGTTGTACGGGGAGTTTCTCCAGCCAATCAAAGAATTCTCTGGCTGAGAAATCGGACATCAAGAGTTTGCCCAAGCCCACAAACGCATCTGCAAGCGCATTCTGTTTTTCTTCGCTGAGACCGATGATCTTCCAAGGGATATAAAGATCTTTCGGCAGTGATGCCATGACGCCTTCAATGATAGGAGCTGCCTTTTCGATGTCCGGAACTACGACCAAAACATCGGAAGGTTTTAGGCCGCGTTTTTTATCTGTGAGCCAATTCTGGAGAATGTCGATGGTGGCTTCGACTTCTCGGACAAAAGAGGGCGCCTTGAGAATGCGAAGACTGACATCTTTCTCGGCAGGCTCAATGGGCAGCAGCGTGCTGTCCATTCTAAGAATGGAGTTTTGAAAGCTATGCAGAAACGACTTGGAGGGATACTCCAGATATGCGGAAGCTGTCTCGGCACTAACCTTGGTTTTTATTTCTTCTTCGGAATGGTCGAAAGTTTTTTCTGAGGTTACAAATTCCCGAGACCCCGGCTGTTTGACGAATGCCTTTTGACGGTTCTGTTTGTCTTTATCAGAGATATCCGTTTCGATTGCCGAAGCTTCTTCCTCGGAAAAAAGGAAGCTGTCCAATCGGTCAATAGCGGCTCTCGTGCTTGCTGCATTTGTCAACAGATAGTTCAGGCAGCTGTTGTCGACTTTGAAATTCTCGGACCAGTCGAACTGCGCTTTCGGAACGGACTCAAACCAGTACTCGGCGCACGGATTAAGAATGTACAGATTAAGCTCTGCAGGAGAATCTTCATAAGCTCGAATCAGAGGCAGTAAGTTAGGCGGAATCGAGAACGGCAGAAAAAGATGAATCGGAAGACTGTTCTCAACCGGTTTGTTCTTCCGGATTCGCTCAATAGTATTTTCAAGCCACCCGAAGATTTTTCCTTCGCTTTCTGCGCCGGTCTGTTCGATTAATTCTTGCCAAAGACGCTTTTGCCACAAAAAGTCAGCGTTTTTCTTCAATCGCTCTTCTTCTGCCTTTGCATTTGGTACCGGAAGCGGGTGTACCTTATGGTTGAATTTGAATTTCTCTAAAGCCCACTGTTGCAGCCAGTCAAAGCGATAGGAACCGTAAGTAATGAAAACTGTGTTCAGATGACGGGCAAATTCCAACACACCGACGGGGTCCAATGTCTGAATGTATTCATAAAGACGCTTTTCTTCTTCAGGGAAAGCCTTTTTGTTTTGCTTTTGACGCAGGATCTCGTAAAAAGTCCAGTCCATGACCTGAGATGTTTCAGCGTTGGAGAGAGACTGTCCGAGAACTTTGAACATCCAGCTGGCTACGTTAGAGAATTCAATCCCCGGAGTGGCTCCGAAGTGATCCGCGAAGAAGCGGTTGAGGTTGTCCTCGATCATCGGCGTCGGGACGATAACCTTGATTTGCTCAAAAAAGGAGGCATTACTGTTTCGCAGGTCCTCCAGATTAAAACCGATTTTTGTGGCAAGAACCGTTCGAAGAACTTCGAACGAGTTCGAGTAAAAAGTAGAAATCACTGAGGACCCTCCTAAAAGGAAAAGCCGACGTTTTAGTTTAGTTGTGTGGCGCTGAGTCAGGCTTTTTTCAGCGGCGGGGC
>OGQT01002226.1_pt1 | contig 14083 bp, 8 predicted proteins | sample 1553261 | NCBI WGS metagenome assembly OGQT01 (sample SAMEA2579992, study PRJEB22360) | human gut metagenome | biome: human gut; feature: human-associated habitat; material: faeces | place: Denmark | collected 2008/2010
TAAGGCTGAAATGGTACAGACAGAAGACAGTAGCTTAGAATTATCAGTCATATCTGATGAAGACCATGATGGATTGGGCAGTGAAAATGTAGAACTTGATGATGATGTGACAGAAGAAGTGGATGAAGAATTCATAGCAATTCAGAACAACCGCTATGACGGAAAAAAGATAACGGAAGTTTTAAAAGATAATATTTCTAATACATTAGATACAACTGATAAAGATATTAGTGAAAAAATTAATGATTTGATTAGTGTCAAGAAGTTTCGGATGAAAATTTTAGAAATTATTATTGATATAATAAATCGTTATTCAAAACTTAGAGATTTTTCTCTAAGTTTTGTTTTATCTTAATGTGCAAGTTCATTTAATATTTCATATGTAGGTGTGATTAAGCCATCATTTAATACAGGTATATTGCCATTAGAATTATTATCAAAAGTATAGTTATTTATTATTTCTTCATTTATTTTTTTTATTTCAGTGTTTTTATATGATTGCATATATAATTTAAAAATATTAATGTTGTTATTTTTGTAGTCATTAAGTTTTAAATACTGCTTAATTCTTTTTGTAGAAAAGCCTTTAGGTCTTGAAGAAAAGAAAGAAGCAATAAGATGTGATATATGACTTTCCATAGAAGAACCAATTTTAAGTTCTAACATAGCTTTAATAGAAGAATAGTTATTTAAAATATAATTCAATTTCTTTGTAATAGTATCTTTGCGATTAGGGTTGTTTTCAATAATAGTATTTACAGCATTAATGAAATCTTTTTTCTTTTGAGTAGAAAATATATCAATAAGATTTTTTCTTTCGGCATCATCAGAAGTTATGTGATGAATGGCTTGTTTAAAGTGAAATTCGCATAAATAGAATTTCACATGATTATTTGAATCAATGTATAATTCATGAATACCAGCTTTAATCCAATTACCACCATCAGCAAGTAAAGCAATATTTTTAATTTTAGTAAAATCATATCTTTTAGTAATTGCGTCTAAAAATAAAGGCCAAGCATGAGTATCGTAGCAAGAAAAAACAAATCTATTAACAAGAGAACGACGATTTTTACCAATAGTTTTAACATCTTCAAAAGTAACAAAAGATTTTACCATAATGTCTTTATCAATATCTTGAGCACCAATATATTTTTCATCAGCCATAATATAAAGAGTTTCAGGAGTGTCAATAGATTCAGGAATGACATTTGGAATATTCCAAGAATTTATCCAGTTAAAAATAGATTGGCGAGGAATATTATTAATAGTGGAATAATCTATTAGATGGGAAATATTACCAATAAAAGCAGACGTATCACGAGCAGATTGGGCTTGAGAAGTATTAACAGCGTTATTAATAGCAATAGCTTTTATAATTGGATCATAGTGGTCATATTTAGGTAAATCAAAGCAATTGTCAACATAGAAAAATTTATCGCCAGAGAATTTATTAATATAGTATGTTCTAGAAAAAGTAATTTCACCAACAATAGTAATAATAGTTCTAGAAACATTAGATTTATTAATAATATATCTAGATGTTCTATTATTTGAATTTTTAAAGTTATTATCAAGTTCTTCAAAGGATGTAATAACAATATTTTTAATAAGTTCTTTAACAGAAGATTGAATAGTGTTCATAAAATAAAAATATTTGTCAGGATTATTAATTTCAAATAAATTATCAACTATAAAATCAATAGATTTATATAAAATTGGAGAAATTAAAATTTTTATTTTATTTTTTAATACATTTTTAAAATTTTGTGATATACTAATATTCATAAGAGAAGCTCCTTTTCTTTGATATGTTATATTTTGCGATTTTATTATATCAAAAAAGAGTTTCTCTTTTCTAGTATCCGAAACCATTTTACACTATTATAATAAATTATGTATTGACTTAAAGAAGAAATTTTTATACAATAAATGTATCTGAAGACGGAAGAAAAATGTCTAAAAAGGAGAGGCAAACAAATGAAAAGTTATAATTTAAAACAATTGAAAAAAACAAATCAAACGTTGCAGGGGGGCTGCCTACAAATAGAAAAAGACGGAAAATCGGGTCGCCCTAGGGACGCACAATCCCTACAATTGCTAACAAAACCGAAATATAAAAATAAAATAATGTCAAATGATCCAACATCTAACCTCCAACGTCCAACATCTAATTCCGCCATAACCTTAATCGCCTTAATAATAACAATAATCGTACTTTTAATCCTTTCCGGTGTAACTCTAAGTATGGTAATGGGAGAAAGTGGAATATTTGGAAAAGCAAATTGGGCAAAATTTGTTACAGAATTTAGAAATGTTGAAGAAGCAGAGCATTTATATGAGTTAAACAATCAACTTGATGAAAGCAAAGAACAAACAAAAAATAATTATGCAATAACGCAAACTACAATTGAAGCAACAGGAACATTAAAAGATACAATAATAGAAAATGAAGGAGATGAAAATCCACAATTATATATAATTGATTTAAGTAAATTCGTAACCCTTTACTGTCTATTTGCCAGCCCCACTCACTTGTCTGCAGGTATGGATTAGAAACACCTATTGACATATTTCCTATTTTCTTTAACTGTGAAGTATCACTCATCACGACACTGCTCATATAATAACTCAAAGCTAAATAATCCGATGTATTATTTTTAATGATATCTAAATCACCCTCTTTCATTTCTAATTGAACATTTAATTCTTCAAACATTCTTGTTGTATATGCTGGATATACTCCTCTCATCATAACATCAGAAAAAAACAATGATTGTCTTGATTGCTTTAAATTTGCAAAAACATCATCTGGATTGCATGAATATGGATAACTGAGTTGCCCTGCTAACATCATGCCAATTTTTGCATCTGGTATGATTTCATGACATGCTTTTACCGCTAAAGCACTTGCTACAAACTGATGATGTGCTGCCTGATAAATCCTTTGAAATCTTGAAGGATCATCAAAGGATTCATGAAATCCTCCACCTAATGCTGGCATAATAGCTAAGGTATTTATTTCATTAAAATTCATCCAATATTTCACTTTATCTTTATAACGTTCAAAAATCGTCCTGGCATACTTTTCATACAAAGCAATCAACTTTCTATTTTTCCATCCTCCATACTCTCTCGCTAAATAAAGCGGTGTTTCGTAATGAGTAATTGTGATAATGGGTTCAATATTATACTTTAACATTTCATCAAACAAGTCATCATAAAACTGCAATCCAGCTTCATTTGGTTTTTCTTCAATCCCCTTTGGATAAATACGTGTCCATGCAATAGATGTACGCAATGCTTTAAATCCCATTTCAGCAAACAGTTTGATATCTTCTTTAAAGCAATGATAAAAGTCTATTGCTTTATGACTAGGATAATATTTGTTTTGATTGATATATTCTCCATAATGTTCAAACCTTTCTTCATTAACCAGTAAAGTATCAGCTGTAGATGGTTCTTTACCATCTTCGTTATATGCCCCTTCAACCTGATGTGCAGCAATCGCTCCACCCCATAAAAAATGAGAATCAAAAATAGATTCTTTCATACTTATAATCACTCTCCTTTTTCGAGACAATTATATCGTATAAAAAAATCTATGACCTTATCATTTATTTCCTCATTTTTTATTTTTATTGAACATGATGTGATTATTGTTTTTCTCATAATTGATAAAAAACGGATAGTACAAACACATGTCTACAATTAATATTCCTATACATAATAGCAATCCTAACCAACTATTATTAGTCAACATTGCCCCCACTCCAAATGGCATATAAGTACTTATTTCAGCTCCAGTAGGAAAAGGAACTATTGGAATCAACTTCATAAAAATAATACATATCAATAAATTTATAAGGGGTATGCTTGTAAATGGTATAAACATAAAAGGATTAAACACTATTGGAAACCCATATATCAACGGCTCATTAATATTAAATAATGAAGTCATTAATGCAAGTTTACCTAAAGTTTTTGTAGATGTATGTTTAGATTTTATAATCATTAATACATTTAAAGCTAAAGTCGCACCTACTCCACCCATAAATACCCAAGGCATTAAAAACCAATAAGGGTATGGAGCGGGTAAGTTTGAAGCAAAAGCAGTAATATTTGCATAATATATTGTTGTATGCAAAGGAAGTATGAGTGTATAGATAAGTTGCGGTCCATGTATACCTATAAAATATAACAATGATGATAAAAATATAAAGACTGCAAATCCCCATACTCCCTCTGAAATAGGCTTTAAAAGCATTGAGATAAATTGATTAAAATATACAAATATATTTTGATACGATGTTAACATAAAAATATATCTTATACATAAATAGATTGTTAATACAACAACACATGAAACAGCCATCTTCATCAAGTCATCTTTTAAAAATTTCAACCTCAAAATATAATCATAAATCTTTGAAAATATCAAAGAAGATATCATAGCTACAAATATACCAGAAGAATTCATATATTGTAAATCAATCATTGCCGTATAAATACTAGTCAAACTTCCCTGACGAGCAACATCAATAGGTATCAGCAGTAAATAACAAAAAGCCATACTTAAAAGTCCAGCAAACAGTTTATCTTTGTTGTCAATTCGATATTGATATGCGACAACAAAACTAAAAATCAACCCTATAGAATTAGACAATACAACAATCGGTATTTCAAAAAAGGATTTCAATCCTGATGAATCAAGGAAATTCTGATAAGCCTCTAAAGGCAAAGACAAAATAAGCGAAAATAAAGCCTGGACAATCATCAAAGCCCCCAAGGCAACAGAAGAATTAACCAATACTTTGACAAATCTATGCCTAGAAATATCTCTCATAACATGAACAAACCCAGTAAAATACTGTTTTTCCTCACTTGTTTTCATGGGACTTTCTATGAACTGAAACAATAATTGACAATCCATACTTGCATAAATACTTTCAGGAATTATTTTGATGCATGAACACATATTATTAAGTGATTTTATTTGTTCTTGTGATGGCTTTGTTTGAGGTGCAAACAAGATTATGTCATACTCTCTTGCATATTCATCAACAAATGTATCACTTATTGAAGAAAAGTGATATGTCAACTGATTCAACTGAACATATTGATTCAATTTCCTGATAAAAATCTTACTTGTAATCCCTCCACTACAACAAATCAAAATTTTTTTTCATAAAATATAAATCACCTCCTCATAAGAAGATATCTTATCCAATTCTTGAAGCCATTGATTATTCATAATCAAATCAATAATATTTTCATTAATAAATTCACATTCTTCTTTAGAGTTTTTATTCCCAGAAACAAGAAATATATATTTAACATAATTATTTTTCCACAAAATACTTTTCTTTAATGTCATAATCATGACAATTGATTGCTCTGTGCATAATGAAGAAGGATGTGGCATTGCAACTAAGTTTCCAACTTCTGTAGAAGATAAGTCCTCTCTTTCCTCTATGAATTTTTGAAAAGAAAAAGGCAATGAATAAATATTCTCAATTTTATGACACATATCATTCAAGATATCTTCTTTTGTTTGAAATGTTTGCTGTAATAAAACAAGATCTTTCTTAATAAATGATTGCAAATTTCTCATATGTTGACTTTCCTGTAGTTCAATATCATCAAAAATATTTTCCATATATATAATAGGCTTATCTAACTTTAAATTTAATTTTACTGTACTTATTATATAATCAATATGACTTAAATTTACTGATCGTATTGATTGAGCATCATAAACCTGAATATGTGAGTCATCAATATCAAACTTCTTCATCAATCGTTTCTTTAATATTGATGATGTTCCCATACCTGAAGAACAGATAATAACAATGTTTTTCATCTTTGTTTGTTCTTGCAATCTTTCAATTGCCATACTGTAATGCAAAGCGAGATACCCTAATTCACCTTCAGCAATAGGTTTATGGTATTCATCTTGAATAACTTGTGAAGCAATAACTGCACATTCATATGCATCAGCCATTTTCAGTTTAATATCCTTTATAATAGGATTAGGCATATTCAGACCATATTGTATTCTGACTACTAAAGGCATCATATGTAATGCTAATAATGTAAACAATTCAAAATCTCCATCAAAATGATATCCCAGCTTCATTAAAATCTGTTGATTGATTTTTTGTATCATCTGTTCCATTTCATGAGATATTTGTGCAGTTTCTCCATCCATTTGTGTTAATTTCTTTCCATAAAGATGTATTATTACATATTCTACTTCTTCTTTTGGAAAAGTGATAGAGAAATAACTTTGAAGTTCTTCGACAATATCATTAGCTAATAAATATTCAATACCTACATTATCAACTTGAATAGGATAAGTCGTAATCAATTGTTTCTCTTCAATTCTTTTTATTGCAACTATAAGATGAATAATGAGATTTTGAAAACCAGTATCTGTTAACTTATAATTATATTTTTTGAGATGTTTTAAAACAACTTGCCTGATACATTGACAATTTTGTAAATCTATATGATATTCTTCCATAAAACGTTCTAAAGAACTTTCTCTTTTTTGAATACAATTATGAACCAAACAAATTCTTTTATCTATTTCATTTCCCTCTAACTTTAAACCATAAGAGGGCTTTGAAATAACTGTTAGATGATATAAAGCAAATCTCTTTCTCACTTCTTTAAATAATCTATTCATGGTCGAACGACTGATCCACAATTCATCACATAAATCATCTAATTTTATATAGCCTTCTTCTAAAATAAACCGTTGAATAATATAAGTCATTTTATCTTCTGTCTCGCTTGGTATAATACTTCTATTCTCATCTAAAAGAGTTTTCCAATTATTTCGATATTCGTCTTCAATAGAAATGCTATAACCACTTTTAAAATGTGATTTTATTTCTATTCCAATCAATTTTAAATGACTTTTATTCTGATGAATTGTTTCTCTTACAGTACGACTGCTTATACCTATAATATTTGCAATCTCCTGACTGGTAACCGGCCTGCCATAAGACACTAAAAGTTCAACTATTTTTATTATTCTTTCATCTAGTGACATCATTTGCTTTCCTCCATCTTTTCCCCATTATACATGATTTTATATGCAACAAAAAGAGGATTTTCTCCTCTTATTCATTCACGACTTCCTGTTCACTTAATTGTATTTCATTTTTTAAATTTATTGAATCTTGACGTTTAAAGAATGGATAATAAATAATCAAGTCTATTGCAACTAAAGCAATTGCCCAAACAACACCTGTCCATGAACCATTATTGAGTGACTGATAAAAACCAAAAGGCATAAATGTATTGATAGCGGCGCCTGTTGGAGCTGCAACTAATCCAATTCTTGTGACCAATGATGATAAGAACAAATTGACCATAGGACAGGCAATAAATGGTATGGCCAAATTAATATTCATAATAACTGGCGATCCAAACATGATAGGTTCGTTTATATTGAATAGTGATGTTGCGATTGTTAATTTCCCTAAAGTTTTAAATTGTGATGACTTTGCTCTGGTTAACATCAACAGATTTAATGCCAATGTTGACCCCACTCCTCCAATAAGTGTATAACATAAGAAATTCCACTCTGGATATGGACAAGCCGTTCCTGCTGCAAATGCAGATAGATTAGCCATTGCCATAGCATTATAAATAGGAGCCATAGCTGCATAAGTAACCATTGTCCCATGAACGCCAAACAACCATAAAATATGACCTATTAATGTATAAATAACAAATCCCCAGAATCCTCCATCAACATTCGTTAGTGGCTGTTGTAATAATGTATAGATTAAATTTTGAGCAGTCCCATATGTAGTATAAGATAGTGCTATTCTTATTAACATAAATATAATAAAGACCAAACCCGCCGGAATCATTGTTTCAAACATATTAGACACATTTGGTGGAACTGATGCTGGCATTTTAATCTTGATATTTTTATCTAAACACCAAACATAGATTCTTGCTCCAGCAATTCCTGCAATCATGGCTAAAAACAATCCAGTTGCTCCAAATGATGAAACTGGTAAAACATTATTTACAATACCTGAAACTTCTGCCCCAACTGCATCCGTTAATACTGCTGCTGTTTCAAATGGAGTCAGTAATAATAACGCTCCTAAACTAATCATCGCTCCTGAAAAAGGATTTTTACCAAATGACTTTGCAGTAAAATACCCCAAAGCGATAACCAAATATAACGAAATCAAATCACTCGTAATCATAACAGGAAAGTTTAAAATATCTACCAAGCCTGTACTCGTTAAAAAATTTGTATACCAATCCCCTAATGGTAAAGAACGAATTAACATGAAGATTGATCCTCCAATTGTTAATGCACTTACACCCATAAAACCATCCATAATAATCTTTACATATCTTGCATTTGTAAACTTATCAATATTAGGTACAATTTTTTCTTCAAAATAATTTTTGAGTTTACTCATTTTTCTTCCTCCCTTTCTTTATCTCAATCATACCAGCATATTAATTTAAGTTAAATTTCATTATTTTCCATAATTTCTATATGAATTTGACATTTTTTAATAACGACTCTTTATAGTTACTTAATATAAGAGTAACCAATTATACAAAGCTTTTATGAAGTTAAATTCATAAAACTCATTTCCTATTTTTTTATTATTCTTATCTTTTAATCTCTTCGCTAATAGTCTTTATCAAATCCATCACTCATTTCCTGCAAGCAAATCACTAAAATAGTTCTTACTCAAGAATCCCCAAACTTTTGAATATAAGCCAACTAAGAAACATTTTTTTACTAACATCTTATTTTAGCATAACATTAACTACATTAGTTTCAATTTTTAAAATTATACTGAAATAAAAATTTTTCACTTTATTAAAACAGTTACTATACCATTTTTGCATTAATTTAAGCATTACTGACAACCAAATTATAAAGAGTGAATGCCAAAAATGAGCCTATAACTTCATGGTTCATGTAACTGTAATATTTGCATTGTACCTCTAGTGATGCAACATAAGTATAAGATAATGAATATTGCTATCAACTTTTAAATAGATAAAAAAGAATAAAAAGATGTCAACATTTCTGTTAACACCTTTATTTCATTATTTAACAACGACATTGACAATCTTATTCTTAACAACAATCACTTTAACAATATTTTTTCCATCAGTATGTGTTTTCACATTGTCTTGAGATAAAGCTGTTACTTTTACAACTTCATCATCTTCATCTTTAGCCACTGTAATTTTAGAACGTAATTTTCCATTGACTTGTACTGCCATTTCAACAGTTGCTTGTTCTAACATAGCTTCATCATACGTTGGCCAAGATTCATAAGCAATTGTTCCTTCATGTCCCAATAATGTCCACATTTCTTCACAAATATGTGGTGCAATACAATTTAACATTTTAACCAAGCTTTCAGCATAAGGACGATAAAGTGTTGGCGCTTTATATGCTTCATTGACAAAAATCATCATTTGGGAAATCGCTGTATTAAACCCAAGTGTCTCATAATCATTTGTAACCTTCTTGACTGTTTGATGATAAACAAAATCCAATGAATGATCATTATTATCCGTTAACTTACCTGATTCAATAATTAGGCGATAAACACGATCCAACCATTTTCTTGCTCCATCAACACCACTTTCACTCCATGGTTTACTTGCTTCTAGTGGCCCCATAAACATTTCATAAACACGCAATGTATCTGCACCATATGTATTCACAATATCATCAGGATTTATCACATTTCCTTTAGATTTACTCATTTTTTCACCATTACCACCCAAAATCATACCTTGATGATATAATTTCTGAAAAGGCTCTGGATGTGATAAATATCCTTTATCATACAAATAACGGTTCCACATACGAGAGTATAATAAATGACCTACTGCATGTTCTGGTCCACCAACATATAAATCAACAGGTAACCAGTGGTCAAGCAACTTTCTATCAGCAATTTCTTTATCATTATGTGGGTCGATATATCGCATATAGTACCAACTGCTTCCAGCACTTCCTGGCATTGTACTTGTCTCACGTTTTCCTTTTTGACCATTCACATCTATATTGACCCAATCTGTCGCTTTATCGAGTGGTGAAGCACCAGATTTAGAAGGTGAATAATCTTCAAGTGGAGGTAAAATCAAAGGCAACTGGTCATCTGATAATGCCACTGATGTCCCATCTTCAAAATTAATAATTGGAATAGGTTCTCCCCAATATCTCTGACGAGCAAAAATCCATTCTCTTAAACGATAATTAATTTTTTGCTGACCACAATGATGTTCTTTTAGCCATTGTGTCATCTTTGCAATGGCATCTTCTTTATTCATACCATTTAAGAAATCAGAATTAATATGTAATCCATCTTGTGTCCATGCTTCTTTTGAAACATCTCCACCCTCAAGCACTGGAATAATATCTATACCAAATTTCTTTGCAAATTCGTAATCACGCTCATCATGCGCTGGAACAGCCATGATTGCACCAGTTCCATAACCAGCCAAAACATAATCCGAAATCCAAATCGGAATCTCTTTTTGATTCACTGGATTGATTGCATAAGCTCCAGTGAAAACCCCAGTTTTATCCTTATTTAATTCTGTACGCTCCATTTCTGATTTTGTTGAACATGCCTGGACATAATCTTCAACAGCACTTTTTTGAGAAGCCGTTGTTATTTTAGCAACCAATTCATGTTCTGGTGCCAATACACAGTAAGTTGCTCCAAATAAAGTATCGCAACGTGTTGTAAAAACGGTAAATTTTTCATCATGTCCAGCAACCATAAAATCAACATGTGCTCCAATTGATTTACCAATCCAATTTCGTTGAATTTCTTTTGTTGATTCAGGCCAATCAATTGTCTCTAAGCCATCCAATAATTTCTCAGCATATTTTGGAATATCAATAACCCATTGCTTCATATTCTTTCTTACAACAGGGTACCCACCACGTTCACTTTTTCCATCAATAATTTCATCATTAGCCAAAACAGTTCCTAATTCTTCACACCAGTTCACAGGAATATCAACATTTCTAGCCAATCCATCATTATAGAGTTGTTTAAAAATCCATTGTGTCCATTTATAATAATCAGGATCACATGTTGAAACACACTTCTCCCAATCAAAAGAAAAGCCTAGCATTTTTAATTGTTTTGTAAATGTTGCAATGTTTTCTAAAGTAAACCCTTCTGGATGATTTCCAGTTTTAATAGCATACTGTTCAGCAGGTAAGCCAAATGAATCAAATCCCATTGGATGTAAAACATTATATCCCTGCATTCTTTTCATACGTGACATAATATCAGTTGCAGTATATCCTTCTGGATGACCAACATGTAAACCTTGACCAGATGGATAAGGAAACATATCTAAAGCATAATATTTTGGCTTAGAAAAATCCCAGACATCTGTATAAAATGTTTTGTTGTCATCCCAATACTTTTGCCACTTCTTTTCTATTTGTTTGTGATCAAACGGCATAATTCATCCTCCTTAAAATATAAAAAGTCCTCCATCTAAGGACGACTTTATCGCGTTACCACCTTAGTTCATATATATTTTCATATACATGCCCTTAACACCTTAACGCAGTGATACGGTAAAAACTACTCCATTCATCTTTACATCTCCAAGGCGAGTTCATTGCGGTTTTTCACTTGCTTCCACCTTACACAAGCTCTCTGCAGAAACCCATACAACTACTATTCCTTTTCATTGATTTTACATATTCAACATTATAACATATGATTTTTGAATTTCAACTCTTTTTAATCTTTTAAAGCAGCAATTGTATTCAATCTAAAAACATAAAGCAATGGTGGTAACTGACTTATGAAAACAAGAAGAAAAGAAGCACTATACACAAACAACAATAATTCATAATCAAAAGACAAAGTCAAATGATTATTCAATAAAAGCTCTTGACTCATGACATTAACAAGTGATAACAACTGATAATATAATCCAGTACATATCATTTGAGCACTTAAAACAATTTCCAAGGATTCAAATAATACAATCTTTAATAAATGCCAACGCCTCGCACCAAAACAAATCAGAATCGCAAAATCCTTTTTCTTTTGGATAACATTTAAAAACATCACTTCTCCAATTAAAAAAAGTGATGACAATATAGCCAGACCAGAAAATATCATCAAAACAACTCTCACCTGCTGCATAGATTGTGAAATATTTTGAGTTGTTGTCGCTCCAACTTCTAAAAACTTATAATCCGGATACTGCTTTTTCAATTCTTTAATAATTTCACTACGCTGATAATCTTTATGAATATAAATCATCCCTAAATCACTTTGTATATCCTTTTCATCAAATTGATAAACATCTTTTAAAAGATGAATATAGGCATTTTCTCTTTGATAAAGAGTATCTAGTGCTGTCGTCTGATTGGTAATTCCAACAACCTGATAAGCAATTGATTTCACTTCATTTTGATATTGATACCAAGCATAAACTTTCTTATTAAGCAATGTTGATAAACTTTCATCCTTACACAAATGTTGAGCAGTAGAAAGAGAAACAATGATTTCATGGTCCTCTTGAGGATATTGCCCCATATCAAGTTGTATGTCCTGATAAGGCGAAGCATCATCACCAATAAAAAGAACCTGTGAATCCTGATACCTTTCACCAACAAAACCGATTCCTAAAAATTCATACTCCTGAAGATACAGTTGTGTCCTTGTAATAGAGGGTTGAGACTGTAATTCATTCACAAAATCAAGTGTCAATGATTGATGATTATGTGCTTGAAAACTAATACATGAAGAAGGAATTAAAGAATATATATAATTTTGTATCTGAGTTTCCAATCCTCTACTCATTGTGAGTGTCATAATAATACATAGAAAAGATATCGTTAATCCAAATATTAATTGTAAAGAGCGCCCTTTGTGAGATTTTAATGACATCCATGATAATCGTAAAAGTGGAAAAATTTTTTTATGACGTGAGACTATCTTATTTTGAGTCAACGGTGTATGGCGGAAACATTGATGACTTTCAATCTTTCCATCACACATTGTATAAATCTCATCACTATACCTTTCAACCAACTTTAAATCATGCGAAACAACAATGACCAATCTACGTTTTGACTCTTCCTTTAACAGGTTCATGACTTCATCTGCATGAACTGGATCAAGTGATCCCGTTGGCTCATCACATAATAAAATATCACTTGGCTGATAACATGCACGCAAATAAGCAATTCTTTGCCTCTGACCCAAAGAGAGGGATGACATCTTTAAATTCTGAAAATCATCAATATCTAAATTTTCTTCTCCACCACCCCTTTGGAAAAATTGTGACATCGTTATATTTTGATGAACAGAAAGCCACATAATCAAATGAAATTGCTGAAAAATAAAACCAATATGCTTTTGAGAATAATGCGATAAATGTTTTTTGACACTTCTTTCTTGCCATTTGATATCTCCCTGAAAATCTTGATCTATTCCTCCAATGATATGTAGCAATGTACTCTTCCCACATCCTGATGGACCAACAATCGCTATCATTCCTGTCTTAGGCAAATCAAGCGAAATATCATCAAGCACTTTTTGATAATGATAACGTTTGGTTATATGAACAATTTGCAGCATATCTATTCCTCCCTCAAAACATCAATCATATCAGTTGTTATCATCTTTTTCATAGGTACTAATATTCCTAATATACACATGAAAAAATAAGCTAAAAAAATAATTCCATACAAATCCCATTGACAAAATATGATTTTATGTAACTTCAGTTCAAAATGAATATATTGTGATATGTGGTAAACCTGGTTGATATAGTAATAAACAAGCAAAGACAACAAACATCCACCAATTGAAATCACCCCACCTACACATATCGCTTCCCCTATAGATAGAAACAATAACTGGTGTTTCTTTAATCCAAGTGATAACAAATAAGCAACATCATGTTGACGTTCTACATAGATTGTTGATTCAACAATCATAATTAATAATAATGATATGACAAAACTAATACCAATAAAAACATATGCAATCATTCGAGCAAGACTTAATAAAGCCTG
>OGQT01002228.1_pt1 | contig 14081 bp, 9 predicted proteins | sample 1553261 | NCBI WGS metagenome assembly OGQT01 (sample SAMEA2579992, study PRJEB22360) | human gut metagenome | biome: human gut; feature: human-associated habitat; material: faeces | place: Denmark | collected 2008/2010
ATTATTATGGAGACTAAAGAACAATAGACAGCCATATAAAAAAAATTAGACATAAATTGGGAAAAAGAGGAAAATATATAAAAACAATGAGAGGTGTGGGATATAAATTTGAAATTAAATAAAATAAAAGACGTCTGATAGTTTGCGGATATCGTGAAACGTCAGGCGTTTTTTTGTGAATAAATAAGTGGATAAATAAGCTGACGTTTACGGAAATGTTTTAAGTTGACGAATGGGAACTTTCAATCTAAAATAAAATGTAATGCTTTATTTTTAGTTTGCGGGAAGTTAAGTATTAAATTAAGAAATCGGGAGAACGGGATAAAATGAGAAAAGAAACGATCGCAGCCATATCGACCGGAATGACAAACTCGGGAATAGGAATTGTGAGAATCAGCGGAGAGGAAGCTGTTTTAGTTGCAGACCGTATTTACAGAGGTAAGAAAAAGCTTTGTGAAGTAAAAAGCCATACGATAAATTATGGATATATTGTAGACAGAGAAATATCTTCGGCAGAAAAGAAATCGGAAGAAGTAATAGACGAGGTTCTTGTAACTGTGATGAAAGCTCCCGGAACATTTACAGGAGAAGATACCGTGGAGATAAATTGTCACGGCGGAACATTTGTTGTAAAAAAAGTGTTGGAACTCGTGTTAAAAAACGGGGCAAGTCCTGCCGAACCGGGAGAATTTACAAAGAGGGCATTTTTAAACGGAAAGATGGATCTTTCACAGGCTGAAGCGGTTATAGATGTAATCAATTCCGAAAACGAATATGCACTTCAAAGTTCTGTCAGCCAGCTAAAAGGAAGCGTAAAAAAGAAGATTAATGATATAAGAGAAAAAATTATTTATCATACGGCATTTATAGAGACAGCGCTTGATGATCCGGAGCATATCAGCGTAGATGGATATTCCGATACTTTGCGCAGTTCGGCGGAAGAGATTATTCAGGAATTGGAACGACTGATTCATTCGGCAGATGACGGTCGCGTGATAAAAGAAGGAATCAAAACGGTGATTGTCGGAAAACCGAACGCAGGAAAATCGTCACTTTTGAATGTTCTTGCAGGACATGAGAGAGCAATCGTAACAGATATAGAAGGAACAACGAGAGATGTATTAGAAGAGACGATCAAATTAGGCGTACTCAACTTAAATGTTGTCGATACGGCAGGAATCCGCCAGACAGAAGATCTGATTGAAAAAATCGGCGTAGATAAAGCGTTAGAATATGCAGAGACAGCAGATCTGATCATTTATGTAGTCGATGCATCGAGAAGTCTGGATGAAAATGATGAGAAGATCATTAATATGATCAGTGACAAAAAGTCGATTGTTTTATTAAATAAATCAGATATCGACACTGTGATTTCGGCAGAACATATAAAAGAAAAAGTTTCAAATATTCCGATCATCTCAATATCTGCAAAAGAAGAAAGAGGAATCAAAGACCTGGAAGATAAAGTGAAAGAGATGTTTTTAAAAGGCGACATTTCATTTAATGATCAAGTGTATATATCAAATGTTCGTCAGAAAAACGCTCTGTTGGAAGCTCTCGAAAGTATGAAAAAGGTAATAAGAAGTATCGATGATAATATGCCGGAAGATTTTTATTCGATCGATTTGATGGATGCGTATGAAAGTCTCGGGTATATTACGGGAAATTCAGTAGGAGAAGACTTGATAAATGAAATATTCAGCAAATTCTGTATGGGAAAATAAAGATCAATATGATATTGCGGTTGTAGGAGCGGGACACGCAGGATGTGAAGCAGCGCTGGCGTGCGCCCGGTTAGGATTTAAAACGGTAATGTTTACGGTAAGTGTAGACAGTATTGCATTGATGCCGTGTAATCCGAATATAGGGGGAAGTTCAAAAGGACATCTTGTAAAAGAAATCGATGCCCTCGGCGGAGAAATGGGAAAGGTGATCGACAAGACATTTATACAGTCGAAAATGTTAAATCAGTCAAAAGGTCCGGCAGTTCACTCTCTTCGTGCACAGGCAGATAAATCCGACTATAGCAAAGAGATGCGGAGGGTTTTGGAAGAACAGGACAATCTTGATATCCGTCAGATGGAAGTGACGGATATTATAGCAGACGATCCGAATGAATCTGGAATTCGGAAAATAAAAGGGGTTCAGACATATTCGGGGGCTATATATCCGTGTAAAGCCGTTATTTTGTGTACAGGCACATATTTAAAAGCCCGCTGCATTTACGGAGAAATAAGTACGCAGACAGGTCCTAACGGGCTGCAGAGCGCAAATTATCTTACCGACAGTTTGAAATCACTTGGAATTAAGATGTATAGATTTAAAACGGGAACTCCTGCAAGAATTGATAAAAACTCAATCGATTTTACAAAGATGGAAGAACAAAAAGGTGATGAAAGAGTCGTGCCTTTTTCTTTTACGACAGATCCGGAAGACGTTCAGATCGATCAAGTGTCATGCTGGCTTACATATACAAACGAAACGACGCACGAAATCATTCGGGAAAATCTGGACAGATCGCCGCTGTTTTCCGGTGCGATTGAAGGAACAGGACCGAGATATTGTCCGTCGATAGAAGATAAAGTAGTAAAATTCCCAGATAAAAACAGACATCAGGTCTTTATTGAGCCGGAAGGAATCCATACAAATGAAATGTATGTCGGCGGAATGTCGAGTTCATTACCGGAAGACGTTCAGTATGCAATGTATAGAAGTGTTCCGGGTTTGGAACATGCAAAGATCGTAAGAAATGCATATGCGATCGAGTATGATTGTATAGATGCAAGGCAGTTAAAAAGTACGTTGGAATTTAAAAATATAGAAGGATTATTCAGCGGCGGGCAGTTTAACGGAAGTTCGGGATATGAAGAAGCTGCGGCACAGGGAATCGTAGCCGGAATTAATGCGGCAAGAAAATTGCAGGGAAAAGAAGGAATTGTCATTGACAGATCACAGGGGTATATAGGTGTTTTAATCGATGATCTCGTTACAAAAGAGAGTCGCGAGCCATATCGGATGATGACGTCAAGAGCAGAGTACAGACTTTTGCTCAGACAGGATAATGCAGACCAAAGATTAACAAAATTAGGATATGAGATAGGCCTTATCAGCGAAGAAAGATACGAGAAACTGCTTGAAAAAGAACGGTTGATCGAAGAAGAAATACATCGGGTGGAACGGGTAAATATCGGAACGTCGGAAGAAGTTCAGAATCTGTTAAAAACATATGAAAGCACCCCGTTAACATCAGGAACAACTCTTGCGGAACTGATCAGAAGACCTGAATTATCGTATGAAAAACTTGCTCCGATAGACAAAAACAGAAAAAATCTTCCCGGAGACGTGGCACAGCAGGTTGATATTAACATTAAATACGACGGGTATATAAAACGTCAGATGCGTCAAGTGGAACAATTTAAAAAATTGGAAAATAAAAAGATACCGGAAGATATAAATTATGATGAAATAAAAAGTCTCCGTATAGAAGCAAAACAGAAATTAAATCAGATCCGTCCTGCATCGATAGGACAGGCATCCAGAATATCAGGAGTATCTCCGGCAGATGTATCGGTTCTTCTTGTTTATTTAGGAAGCAGATGAGAAGTATTTAGAATGTAGATAGAGAATAAAATATAAAATAGATTTTATATTTGTATGAAGTATTATCATTAAAAGCTCTGTTCTATTATAAATAGAACAGAGCTGAAAAGTGGAACAGTTAAAAGAGGAAAAGATGATGGCAGAAAAAAGTAAGTTTGAAGAAGAACTTGAAAAATTGAATATTAATCTTACAGAACATCAGAAAGAGCAGTTTGATCGCTATTATGAAATGCTCGTAGAATGGAATAATGTAATGAATCTGACAGGAATTACCGATTATGACGAGGTAAATCTGAAACATTTTACAGATAGTCTGACGCTTGTAAGAAATATAGATATGAATAAGATAGATGCGGTAATAGATATAGGAACAGGAGCAGGTTTTCCCGGACTTCCGATAAAGATAGCGTTTCCGCATATTCACGTTGTTTTGCTTGATTCATTAAATAAAAGAATAAAATTCTTAAATGCAGTTATAGAAGAATTAGATCTTGCAGACGTCGAAACACTTCACGGAAGAGCGGAAGATTATGCGAAAAGAAAGGAATACAGAGAACAGTTTGATCTTTGCGTATCGAGAGCTGTTGCAAATTTATCAACTTTGAGTGAGTATTGTATTCCTTTTGTAAAAAAAGGTGGATATTTTGTTTCTTATAAAAGCAGAAAACTGAGTGAAGAAATAGAAAATGCAAAAAATGCTTTGAATGTGCTATATACAAAATATGATCAAAAGTATAAGTATGAACTGCAATATGATCATAGTGAAAGGTATCTTGTCTTTTTTGAATGTATGGATGAAACAGATCCAAAGTATCCAAGAAAACCTAAAAAGATAAAAACGAATCCACTGTAAATGTTTCATGTGAAACATCTGCGGAGAAAAGATAATAATGTTTCATGTGAAACATATATGCAACAAATATAAAATTAGAATAATATGCAAATTTTAAAAATCTGTACTTTCAAAATAATTGTTGAAAACTTTTGCATAAAAAAGAAGAAACTATTCAGCTTCTACCGCTTCATTTTCAGTTTCTTCTTTGTCTAAAATACTTATTGTTGAAACATATTGATTATCTTTTAAGTTTATAAGTTTTACTCCTTGAGTAACTCTTCCTAATTGAGATATTTGATCAATTCCCATTCTAATCGTCATTCCTGATTCAGTAATCATCAATAAATCTTTTTTATTGTTAACAATCTTATGAGCTATCATTTCACCATTTTTATCAGTAACATTTAAAGCTTTAACTCCTTTGCTTCCACGTTTAGTCATACGATATTCACTAATTAAAGTTTTCTTACCATATCCTAATTTAGTTACTATTAATAGGTTGTCATCATCTTTTCCGACTTCCATTCCTGTACAAGAATATCCGCCATCAAGATTAATTCCTTTAACTCCACTAGCAGTTCTACCCATTGGACGAATCTCGTTTTCATTAAATACAACCATACGACCAGAAGTAGAGCCTAAAATCACTTTATTATTTCCATCGGAAACTTTTACATCAATTAACTCATCATCATCTTTTAATGATATAGCTATTTTGCCTGACGTACGTATGTTCGAATATTCCCCTACTGGAGTTTTCTTTACTAATCCATTCTTAGTAGCAAACATTAAATACTCACTTTCATGTTCATTACTGATACTTATAATTGAATTAATTTTTTCTCCTTTTTCAATTTGTAATAGATTTATGATTGGAAGTCCCTTAGCTTGTCTACTATATTCAGGAATCTCATAACCTTTTATACGATAAACTTTACCTTTATCAGTAAAGAATAAAATATAATCATGAGTTGATGCATTAACTAAATATTTAACATAGTCTTCTTCATTAGTAGTCATTCCCTTAATTCCAACCCCTCCACGATGTTGAGATTTAAATGTAGATGACGCACATCTCTTAATATATCCCTTATCAGAAATTGTAACAATTATATCTTCTTGTGGAATTAATGATTCATCTTCAATATAATCAATAGCTGTCATATCAATACTTGTTCTTCTTTCATCAGCATATTTTGCCTTAATTTCAAGAAGTTCTTTCTTAATTATATCTAACACTTTTTGTTCACTTGCTAAAATTTCTTTTAATTCTTTAATTTGTTCAATTAAATCAGCAAGTTCATTTTCAATCTTATCTCTTTCAAGGCCTGTTAATCTACGTAGTTTTAATTCTAGTATAGCATTTGCTTGAATTTCATCAAATCCAAATCTTTGAATTAAGTTTTCTCTTGCAATTACATCAGTTTCTGCTTCTTTAATAATTTTAATAACTTCATCAATATTATCAAGAGCAATTTTGTAACCCTCTAAAATATGAACTCTTTCTTCTTTTTTCTTTAGATCAAATTTAGTTCTTCTAATTATTACTTCTTTTTGGAAATCAATATATTTAGAAATAATATCCTTAATGTTCAAAACTTTTGGAGTTCCATTATCAATCATTAAGAAAATAATACCAAATGTTGATTGTAATTGAGTATGTTTATATAAATTGTTTAAAACAACTTGAGGATTTGCCTCCTTTTTAAGAGTAATAATAATGTTTACGCCTTTTTCAAGACTTGTTGCATCATGATAATCAGCAATTCCTTCTAAAGTCTTATCACGAACTAACTCACCTATTCTAGTTTTTAGATCAAATGTATTAATTCCGTAAGGAAGTTCAGTAATAACTATTTTATTTTTACCATTGTCCTCTTCAATCTCAGCTTTACAACGAATTGTAATAGATCCTCGACCAGTTTCATAGGCTTTCTTAATACCACTGTTACCTAAGATAATACCACCTGTTGGAAAATCAGGTCCCTTTAGTTTTTCCATAATTTCTGGAATAGTTATCTCATGATTATCAATATAAGCAACACATCCATCAATTACTTCTCCTAAATTATGAGGAGGAATATTTGTTGCCATACCAACAGCAATTCCCATTGTCCCATTTACCAATATATTTGGAAATCTTGATGGTAATACTTCAGGTTCAACCTCAGTTTCATCAAAGTTAGGAATCATATTAACAGTTTCTTTATTTAAATCACGAAGTAATTCAAGTGATATTTTTGCTAAACGAGATTCTGTGTAACGCATTGCTGCTGCTCCATCACCATCCATGTTACCAAAGTTACCATGTCCATCAATTAACATGTGTCTATAACTAAAATCTTGGGCCATTCTAACCATTGCTTCATATATAGAAGAATCGCCATGTGGATGATATTTTCCCATAACATCACCAACAACACGCGCACACTTACGATATTGTTTATCTGGTGTATAACCATTTTCATACATTGAATAAAGAATTCTTCTATGAACTGGTTTTAATCCATCCCTTAAATCTGGTAAAGCTCTGGCAACAATTACACTCATCGAATAATCAAGAAATGATTCTTGAACTTCTGTAACAATATTATTTTGATTAATCTTATCCATACCTTACCTCCTATATATCCAAGTTTTGAACAAAATGAGCGTTTTCTTCAATGAATTTTCTTCTTGGTTCAACATCTTCACCCATAAGTGTTTCAAAAACTTTATCAGCTGCAACTAAATCATCAACTGTAATTTGTCTTAAAATACGATTTTCTTTTGACATTGTTGTTTCTTTTAACTCAGCTGCATTCATCTCTCCTAAACCTTTAAATCTTTGAACTTCATAGCTCTTACCATTTAAAGATTCAACGTATTCATTATATTCATTATCATCAAGAACATATTTTATTGTTTTTCCACAAGTTACCTTATATAAAGGTGGTGTTGCGGAATAAACATGTCCTGCTTCAACTATCGGTTTAAAGAATCTATAGAATAATGTTAATAATAATATTCTAATATGTGATCCATCAACATCGGCATCTGTCATGATTATAATTTTGTCATATCTTAACTTAGATAAATCAAATTCATCACCAATTCCTGTACCAAAAGCAGTAATGATAGTTCTAATTTCGGCATTTTCAAGAGCACGATCAAGTCTTGCTTTTTCAACATTTAAAATTTTACCTCTTAACGGAAGAATAGCTTGAGTCATTGAATCTCTTCCTGTTTTCGCACTTCCACCAGCAGAATCTCCCTCGACTAAGAAAATTTCGCATTCGCTTCTATCTTTGCTTTTGCAGTCAGATAATTTTCCCATAAATCCAGGTAAATCTAAATCCGTTTTTCTTCTTGTAACCTCACGTGCTTTTTTAGCAGCCATTCTTGCTCGAGATGCAATAATACATTTTTCTAAAATTGCTCTAGCGTTATCGGGATTTTCCATCAAGAATCTTTCAAAGCCTTTTGAGAAGACACTATCGGCTAATTTTCTAACTTCTGAATTTCCTAGTCTTCCTTTAGTTTGACCTTCAAATTGAGGATTAGGATGCTTACATGAAATGATCATTGTAAGTCCTTCCTTAACATCATCACCAGTCAAACTTTCATCTTTTTCCTTTAACATATTAGTTTTTCTTGCGTAATTGTTGATAACTCTTGTTAAAGCACGTCTTACGCCCTCTTCATGAGTTCCACCATCATGAGTATTTATGTTGTTAACAAAAGAATAAATATTATCTTGATAAGAAGTATTATATTGCATTGCAACTTCAAAAAATACGCCTTCTTCTTCTCCATCAAGATGAATAATTTGATCATGAATTGGTGTTTTATTTTGATTTAAAAATTTAACATATTCAGAAATTCCACCTTCATAAAGGAAAGTTTCTCCTGTAGTATCCTCATCATCTCTATCATCACGAATATTTATTGATAATCCCTTGTTTAAGAAAGCAAGTTCTCTTATTCTTACCTTTAATGTTTCATAATCATAAACATCTGTATCAAAAATTGTTGGATCTGGTTTAAAAGTAACTGTAGTTCCTGTACGATGTGGTTCGCATTCACCTATTACATGTAATGGTTCTTTAGTATGTCCACCATTTTCAAAACGAATGTAGTTTATTTTACCATCCTTATAAACCCTTACTTCACACCAACTTGATAAAGCATTTACTACACTGGCACCTACACCATGTAATCCTCCGGATACCTTGTATCCGCTTCCACCAAATTTTCCACCAGCATGTAATACAGTATAAACTGTTTCTACTGTAGAAATATGAGTTTTTGGATGTATGTCTACAGGAATTCCTCTACCATCATCCTTAACTGTGATTGAATTATCCTTATTTATTACAACCTCTATATTTTTACAATATCCAGCTAAAGCTTCATCTATTGCATTATCAACAATTTCCCATACAAGATGATGAAGTCCTTTAACATCTGTTGTACCAATATACATACCAGGTCTTTTTCTTACGGCTTCAAGTCCCTCTAAAACTTGAATATCCGATGCATCATAATGTTCGCTATTCATAAATACCCTCCTTAACGTTGCCATTCTCTACATAAAAAATACGGCTTTCTTTCTTTAATTCATCATTTACTTTATCAAGTTCCGTTGTAGTAATAAATGTTTGTATATCATTATCAATAAACAACATTATATTATTAATTTTTTCTTCATCCAACTCACTAAATAAATCATCTAATATCAATATAGGAGTAACCCTTTTTTCTTTTTTAAATATTTCAATTTCAGCCATTTTAAGAGAAATAATTGCATTTTTTTGTTCTCCTTCAGACCCATAATCTTTTAAATTACAATCATTTAAATAAAAAATATAATCATCTTTATGAATTCCAAAATTAGTTTTTCCTAAAATAATATCTCTTTTTTCTTCATCTTTATATACTTTTAAAAGTTCTTCGCGGTTCTTCTCATGATAACATGAGTCATATTTCAAAGTAAGACCGCTTTTTCCAGAAATTTTTTCGTAGTTATTAGAAATATAAACGTTTATATCCTTCATAAAGTTATTACGATAATCATAAAGTTTAAGTCCTAAATCAACTAACTGCTCAGTTAAGATATCTAAATAACTTATCGGAGCTGTTCCATTTAAATAAAGTGTTTTTAAATATAAATTTCTTTGTTTTAAAACTTTATTATAAAGAGTTAAAACTTTCAAATAATCATTGCTAAACTGGCTTAATTCAATATTAATAAGCTTTCTTCTAACACTAGGAGTATCTTTTATTAACAATAGATCGTTGGAAGTAAATAAAACTATATTGATTTTCGATAAATAATCGCTTAATTTATCTATCTTATTGTTGTTAATCTTAACAGTCTTATCATTTTCTTTAACAATTACCTTATAATCGTTTTTATATTTTTCTTCTACTGTTCCTTCCACTCTAGTTAAATCAGTATTATATCTTATTATTACATTTTCTTTTGTTCCTCTAAAGGACTTTGTAAATGCAAGAACATAGATAGCTTCAACAATATTGGTTTTCCCCATGCCATTTTTACCAATAATCAAATTTTTCTTAGGGTCAAAATCCAAACTCAATTTTTCATAGTTACGAAAATTCAGTAACTTCAAATTCAAAATTTTCATTTTTACCCCCCTAATTTCAATTTTAAAAGATTTTTAGTATTTTGTGTACTCCTATACACATATTAATTATACCATAATTTAAGGTACAAAAAAAGAAAAAGTATCCTAATTTAGGTGTTTTTTCTTATATTCAGCCACTAATCTAAGTGTATTATTATATTGATTATTTAAAATATAAAAAGATATATCGGCATCAATTAATATTCCATTAGAAAATTCAATTATTCCCCTATTACTTTCACTGTCTTTTATGATATTTTTGATATTAATGAAATTAATCCAAATACAAGATCTAAGCCTTGGAGATCTTGTTGGAAATAATATAATATCATTAATCTCACTGATAACTAGTGGTTGCTTATATTTATGTCCAACGTGGTAATTAGTGCTTTCTAGTCTACCATCTAATGAACTACCATACATAAGTGAATTCTTATTTATAATAGTTCTTGGACTGATTTCAACATCAAAAGTACTATTTTTTTCAATAATTGTTGCTTTACCCTTTCCATTTGGACATATCGCCAAAGTATCATCTGTAATCATATAATCTTTCATAAAACCCTCCTGACGAGGTTGTATACTAGCATACGTTTTTCAAAAAAATTGTCGAAAAAAAAGAAAATTACAAAAAATTGCAATTTTCCTTAATTTTATCCGCTTAATAAGTCTTTATAGGTAATATTAATTGAATTAATGACTCATCAGTAGCTGATTTTAATATGATAGGTTTCGAATCTCCATTCATAAATATTGTTATATCATCACTTGAGAAAGTTTTTAATGCATCCATCATATATTTAGCACTGAAAGATATTGAAATATCCTCAGAAGTATTCTTATCTATTTCAATATAATCCTCAACTTTTCCAATTTCAGAAGCAAATGATGATATTTCTAACATATTTTCTTTAGTTTCCATCTTTATAATATTTTTTTCTTTGCTTTGAGCAAGTAAAGCGGCACGATCAATAGATGAGAATAAATCATTAAGTTTAGTAGTAATTATAAATATGAAATCATTTGGAATAAATGATGAAGTATTTGGATAAGTACCATTTAATAAATTAGATTGGAAGTCAACATGTTCATATCTAAACAATATTTTGTTATTAAATACATGGATTTCAACATTTTCTTCGTTATCTTCTAATATTTTATCTAAATTATCAACATTTTTTCCAGGAATAACGATATCTACTGGTTCGCTTATAGTTTGATCCAATATAATTGTCTTTTTAGCTAAACGATATGAATCAGTTGCAATAGCCTCTAAGACATTACCATTAACTTTAATATTAATACCTGTAAGCAATGGACGAGATTCTTGAGTTGATATAGCAAATATTACTTGTTTAATTAATGTTTTTAAATCTGTTGCTTTTAAATTAATATATTCATCCTTTGTTTCTATATCTATTTGTGGATAATCTAAACTATTTAAACAATTTAGGTTATATTTACTATGTTCAGTGTAAATCATTATCTTTAAATCGTCAATAACTTCAAAGTTTACAACATCACTTGGCATTTTTCTAATGATATCTATTAAAAATTTACTTTGAATAATGATTGTTCCTGTAGAATCAATGCTTTCTATTTTATCACTTGGGATAAATGATTTAATAGTTAAATCTGTATCACTTGCCATTAATGTAAGTCCTTCACTAGTAAGTTCAAATTTTATTCCATTAAGTATTGGGATAATGTTTCTACTTGATATTGCTTTACTTACATTCACTAATTGGTCTAAAATAATATTTTTCTTAATTTTAAATTTCATATAATATTCCTTCTTTCTTTTTTTTATATTATTTTTATTATTAGTGTTGAAAATGTTGAAAACTATGTTTACACCTTTATTTCCATACATTTTACACATTATTTTTCACTTTTAAGTGTTAATAACTTACAACTTATTAACATTAATTCATGATTTTATCTTTAATTTTATTAATTTCTTCTCTCAGTTCTTCATCTTTTTTAAATGATTCCCCTATCTTATCACATGCATGGATAACTGTTGCATGATCTCGGTTGAATTCAAGTCCTATTTTATCCAGTGTTTCTTCAGTTGTCATTTTACATAAGTAAATAGCAACTTGTCTTGCATGATTGATAATCGCCGTTCTTTTCTTGCTTTTTAATGATTCAACTGTCAAGTCATAATACTCAGCAACAGCTTTTTGAATCTTTTGTATATTATTCGTGATATACACGGAAGAACCGATATAATCTTTTAAAGCATCTTTTGCAAACTCTAAGTTGATTTCTTTTGGTGAGTACATTGCTGTTACAGCATATAAACGGTTAATCGCGCCTTCCAAGTGTCTTACGTCATTTTCACAGTTATTTGCAATATACTCTAAAACTTCCGGAGCTATAAGTTTACTAACTTCGTGCCCAGCAATCTTATTTTTAACTATCTTTAATCTAAGTTCATAATCTGGAGGCATTATATTAACTGTAAGTCCCCAAGTAAATCTTGTTCTCAAACGCTCTTCTAGTACTTTTAAGTCATCAGGGCTTCTATCAGAAGATATAATTATCTGTTTATTTAAACTATATAATTCATTAAAAGTATTAAAAAATTCATCTTGAGTTTTATTTGCACCACCGAGGAATTGAATATCGTCTATGATTAAAACATCAACACTTCGATATTTTTCCTTAAAATGGGCAATCAGATCTAAATTATTATCATCTTTTCGATTTATCTGTGTAAAATCGGTAATAAAGCGTTCACTAGTAACGTAAAGTACAGTTTTATTAAGATTCTCTTTAACAAAATTGCCAATTGCATGCATTAAATGAGTTTTCCCTAACCCACTCTTTCCATATATAAAAAGTGGATTATAAAGTTTCCCAGGCTGCTCAGCAACAGATAAACCAACTGTTTGAGCAAGTCTATTTGAATTTCCTACCACAAAGTTATCAAAAGTATAGTTTGGATTTAAATTACTATTATTATCTTTAAACTTTGGAATATCGATAACTGGTTCTTCAATAATAACCTCTTCTTCTTTAATATCATCCTTACAAATTACTTCAAAATCAAATTCATCATCACTTATTTCTTTTAAGACATCTTTAATAATATTTTCATAATAATTATTAATATAGTCCTTTTTATACTTATTCGCTGCACATATTACCAAATTATGGTTATCCAAACTTATAATCTCAGCATCTTTAAACCAAGTGTTAAATGAAATATTATTTAACTTACTGCTAAGGACATTCAAAAAATTGTTCCAAAAATTCTCCTTCTCCATTTAACCACCCTAATTCAAATTCGATTTTGTTTAACTAAGTAAATTGTAAATCACTTTTGTTGAAAAATAAAGTACAATATTTAAAATTTATGTTATCAACACGTTATCAACAAACTTATTAACAATTTATGTACTATAATAACGTAAAAAAATCTACTTTTCAACACTTTCAACAAATTATTTAAAAAAGTTTTCAAACGGTTAAAAAAGTTTTAAACAATTAACGTTGAAAAGTTGAAAACTACTAAATTTACCGAAAATAACGCAAAAATAATTGACTTATACAACCTATTATTATATAATAACCTTGCTTTTGAGATGTGGAGGTGGAACAAGAATGAAAAGAACATTTCAACCAAATAATCGTAAAAAATCAAAAAAACATGGATTCTTTGCACGTAAAAATTCTAAGATTCTAAAAACTAGAAGAGCAAAAGGAAGAAAAATTTTAAGTAGATAATATAAGCCACTTTGTGGCTTTTTATTCTATATGAAAAAGGAGGGTAATTATGAAAAAATATGAAACAATAAAGGAACATAAGGAATTTGATTATATAATCCATAAATGCCCTTACAAAAAAAGTAATAGTTTTATTATATATAATAAGGAAAGTGATTTTAATTATCCACGATTTGGTATAGCAGTATCAAAAAAATTTGGAAATGCGGTTACACGTAATCGAGCTAAAAGGGTAGTTAGGGAATTAATTCATAATAACAAAAAGTTATTTAAAAATAATA
>OGQT01002234.1_pt1 | contig 14062 bp, 6 predicted proteins | sample 1553261 | NCBI WGS metagenome assembly OGQT01 (sample SAMEA2579992, study PRJEB22360) | human gut metagenome | biome: human gut; feature: human-associated habitat; material: faeces | place: Denmark | collected 2008/2010
TTCTGCTTTTCATGAAGTTGGACTCACTACTTTAGGGTTTAGCGGACAGTAATAAAATTTTTACCGACTGCATACCTTGCAAGCCCAAAAAACGGGGCTGCCCCGCCATCACTGCGGCACAGCCCCGAAACAATCGTGCGTCACCGACGCACTTCCTCAGTAATTAACTGTGTAATCACAAAGAGGGTTGATGCCCGTGCCCTCCGTCATCAAAAGACAGGCACGACATCTGAATAAATCCATTAATTCCAAAAACATGAATTGACAGTGCAAGAACGTCAGAAAAAAGATTTCATAATGATGAAAAGACCTGAATTGCAAACAACCGGTAAAAATTATTTTATCATTACCGATTTCGACCGGTTATTAAAACAAAAGAGATTCTATCGTGATAAAAATGCAAGATTCTTATCGTGATACGCAATTTGTGCGAGTTCTGAATTTTGGTTGTTTAGCGGATTACGGTGCGCCGTGCGCCTGCATTGGCGCACCGTAATCCGTGCTTATATGATATAGCTATGAAAAACAGGTACGTTTTTCAGGGTCGGTTATTTCAGGGTGAAGGTGCCTTTGAGGCCCTGGGCGCAGTTCGGACCGATGAAGAGGTCGAAGTCACCCGGCTCGTTGCCGTAGACAAGGTCAAAGTTATAGAACTTGAGCATGTCGGGGGTGATGTCGAATTTCACGGTGCGGCTCTCGCCCGGTTTCAGCGTCACGCGCTCGAAACCTTTGAGCTCTCTGACGGGGCGCGATACCGAACCAACAAGGTCGCGGATATAGAGCTGTACGGTCTCGGTGGCCTCGCGTTTGCCGGTGTTGGTGAGTTTGACAGAGGCGGTGATGGTGCCGTCCTGTGTCATCTCGTTCGACGAGAGTGCCAGGTCGCTGTAATAGAATGTGGTGTACGTCAGACCATAACCGAAGGGATAGAGCGGTGAGTTGGGCACATCGAGGTACGACGAGCGGAACTTCACGAACTCGTCTGTGCCCTCGGGGAGCGGACGGCCGGTGTTCAGGTGGTTGTAGAAAATCGGGAGCTGGCCAACGTTGCGCGGCATCGACATTGTGAGACGGCCCGAGGGAGATACGTCACCGAAAACCACATCGGCGATAGCATCGCCGGTCTCCGAACCGCCGAACCATACATTGAGGATGGCGGGCACATGCTCGCTTTCCCATGTCATCACGGTCGGACGGCCCGAGAAGTTCAGCATCACGACAGGCTTGCCGGTGGCAAGAAGAGCCTCCATGAGACGTTTCTGCGTGTCTGGCAGGTCAAGTTCGGTGCGCGAGGTTGCCTCACCCGAATATTCCGACGATTCGCCCATAGCGGCGACGATCACGTCGGCCTGCGCGGCGATGGCAAGAGCCTCGTCAAGCATCTCTTTCTCTGAACGCGGGTCGCGCATCTCGCGGCCGAACATGGTCACGTCAGCCTCAAGTTTCGGATCAGACACCACATTACAGCCTTTGGCGTAAAGCACCTCGGCCTTGTCGCCCACGGCATCTTTCAGACCCTGGAACACGGTCTTGTACTTGTCAGATGCGGCAGCCACGGCCCATGTGCCGGGCATGTTGGCGGCAGTATTGGCCAGCGGGCCGACGAGGGCGATTTTCCCCTTCTTCTCGAGCGGGAGGATATTACCCTCGTTTTTCAGGAGCACGAAACTCTTGGTGGCGGCGCGGCGAGCCTCAGCGCGGTGCTCGGGCGTGTAGATGTCGGTCTTCTCACGCGAGAGGTCAAGATATTTGTAGGGATCCTGGAAAAGACCGAGTTTCCATTTGGCCTCGAGGATGCGGCGCACGGCACGGTCAACGTCGGTCATCGACACGCGGCCCTTCTCAAGAGCGCCGCCGATGGTGCCGGTAAAGCCTTCGGCCACCATATCCATGTCGACACCGGCCTTCAGGGCGAGTACCGACACATCCTCCATATCGCCCATGCCATGGGCCATCATCTCCATGATGCCGGTGTAGTCGGTGACCACGAAACCGTCAAAACCCCACTGCTCGCGCAGCACGTCGGTCAGGAGCCACTTGTTGCCGGTGGCGGGAACGCCGTCGATTGTGTTGAACGACGCCATGTATGACCCTGCGCCTGCAAGCACGCCGGCCTGATAGGGTGGGAAATAGTCGTTATACATGCGCTGGCGTGACATGTCGACCGTATTGTAGTCGCGGCCGGCCTCAGGAGCGCCGTAGAGTGCGAAGTGCTTGACGCACGACATGATTTCGTCGGGACGGGTGAGATTGCCCTGATACCCCTTGACCATGGCCTGGCAGATAAGCGCACCCAGATAGGGGTCTTCGCCGTTGCCCTCGGAAACGCGGCCCCAGCGGGCGTCGCGCGAGATGTCGACCATCGGCGAGAATGTCCAGCAGATACCCGAGGCAGATGCCTCGATGGCGGCGATACGGGCCGAAAGCTCGATTTCATCCATATCCCAGGTCATCGACATGCCCAGGGGGATGGGGAACACTGTCTCGTAGCCGTGAATCACATCCATGCCGAAGATCAGGGGTATGCCGAGGCGTGATTCCTCAACGGCCACTCGCTGCAGGTCCTTGATCTTTGCGGCGCCCTTGATGTTGAACACACCGCCTACTTCACCTTTCACGACACGTCCGCCGATATTGCTGCTCTTGGCCTGGCCGGTGACGATGTCGTCGGCGCCGGGGAGGTTGAGCTGTCCGAGTTTCTCGGCAAGCGTCATTTCAGACATCAGTGTGTCGATAAAGCCTTTCATGGTAGCGCCGGGAGCCGGCATGGCGGCCTTCACCGGGGCTTTGCCGCGTGACTTCTTCTTTGCCGCGCCCGCAGCGGGGGCGAGCAGGGCGAGAGCCAGGGCTGAGATAATCAGTTTTTTCATATATTTGTCAGTTACTGAGGTTCCAGTGGTTTATGAGTTACTGAGTGATTGCGGGTGAGGTAAAGCCGAGTTTCTTGAGGCCCTGCTGAATCTCGGGCGCGCCCATAAAGAGTTTCCAGAGCATGCCGGTGCGGTGATTCTCGATCATCGGGGCAATAGTGAGCTGGTCGATGGCAAGATAGCGCGGCAAAGTCCAGTTCTCCTGCTCCGAGAAAGCATCGTAGAAACCGTATTTGCCCCAGATCCAGTCGCCCTTCTTATAGAATCCCTTGAGGGCGGCCATAGATTCGTCGGGTGTGTAGGGGAACGATGACAGCGCGGCAGTCGGGGTGATTACGCCACGGTCGTTGGTGGGGCAGTGTGCCGTGTAGCCCTGGGGCGTGTAGCTTGCCGTCAGGCCCCAACAGTCGGGACCATAGCCCTTATACCCCTTGGGATTCTCAACGCAGTATTTGTAATCGATGAGAGCGTGGTTTTTGTTAAGCTCCCAGTAGTCGCCGTATTGATCCTTGAGGCCGCGGGGGTCGAGGCCGATCCACGAGTAGTGGGCCCAGAAGAGCGGGCCGCCCATCTCCTGGGCGCCGTTATGTTTCAGCACCAGAGGCAGACCGTAGGCTTTCTTGTCAGACACGATGCCGCCCGAACGTGCCCAGCCTTTGTGGTAGCTACACGCCAACGGGCCCCAGCTTTTGGGGTGGGCGCCAGCCGATACGGGGTGTGTCGGCGACGATGCGGCGAGTATATAAGTTATGAGGCATTCGTTGTAGCCTTCGAGGGGGAAGTTCATCTCCCACTCGTAATCGGGCGACCAGTGCCAGTAGATCACATCCTGACCGCCGCGGGTGTACCAGTCGAATTCCATCTCTTTCCAGAGCTTGTCAATGTCGGCGGCGAGGTTCTTCTCGGCCTCGTTGCCGTTCTTGAAATATTCGCGTGTCATCAGCAGGCCAGACATCAGGAACGAGCTTTCCACCAGGTCACCCCCGTTATCTTTCTTGCCGAAAGGTTTTGTGTGGCCGGTCTCACCGTTGATCCAGTGGCTCCAGACGCCATGGTAGCGGTCGGCTTTGCCGAGGAAGTCAACGATTTTCTGCAGGCGTGCCACGCCCTCTTCACGCGGGATGAAACCGCGGTCGATGCCAACGAGCAGCCCGGCGATACCGAAACCCGAGCCGCCGGTGGTGACGATGTTGCTGTCGTTTTCGGGATAATTGTTGTCGAGGTGTATGCGCTCGCGTGCCAGGCCGGAATTGGTTTCGGCACCGTCCCACATATAATTGAGGTGGGCTTTCTGGATATAGTCGAGGAATTCCTCGTCGGATGCGAACGAATCGGGACGCTGTTCGCCATCTTTTGCCAAGACTGTGGGCGTGGATGTTTCGGCCTCAGGAGCGGCCGCTTTTTTCTTACAGCTGCAGACTCCAAGACCAAGAGCCATGACAACAGCTACAGACAACGCCGGGACAAAATGTTTCTTCATGATGCGGAGTAGGTAATAGTATTGTTGAGGTTAGATTACTGGCGAGGTGAAACCGAGTTTCTTCAGGCCCTCCTTGATCTCGGGGGCACCCATGAACAGGCGCCAGAGCAGGCCGGTGCGGTAATTCTCGATCATAGGGGCGATGGTCAGCTGGTCGATTGCAAGGTAGCGGCGGGGTGCCCAGCTCTTTTCCATCGAGAATGCGTCATAGAATCCGTATTTACCCCAGATCCATACATCCTTTTCCCAGAACCCCTTCAGGGCAGCCATTGATTCCTCGGGTGTGTAGGGGAACGACGACAGCGCGGCTGTGGGGGTTATCACACCCTTGTCGTTGTCAGGGCAGTGAGCCGAATATCCATCGGGCGAGTAGCTGGCTGTCAGACCCCAGCAGTCGGGGCCGTAGCCTTTGTACCCCTTTGGATTGGCGATGCAATACTGATAATTTATAAGAGCATGGTTGCGAACCACGTCCCAGTAATTCACATACTGGTCCCTGAGGTCGCGCGGATCAAGGCCTATCCACGAATAGTGTGCCCAGAAGAGCGGACCGCCCATGCCGTGGCCATGGTTGACAACAAGGGGTATGCCGTAGGCCGACATGTTGCTCCTGATATTGCCGCCAGAGGCCCAGCCCTGGTCATAGACTTCGGCAGATACCGGATGTGTAGGCGATGATGCGGCGAGAATATATGCCATCAGGCACTCGTTATAGCCGCGAATGGGCATGTTCATCTTCCAAAGGTAATCGGGCGACCAATGCCAGTAAAGTACCTTCTCGCCGCTTTTGGTGAACCAGTCGAATTCCATCTCCCTCCAGAGCTTGTCGATGTCTGCGGCGAGTTTCATCTCGTCATCGTTACCGTTCTTGAAATATTCGCGCACGATGAGCAGACCCTGCATAAGGAACGAGCTCTCGACAAGGTCAGCGCCGTTGTCTTCTGTGCTGAACGGTTTCACCTTGCCGGTGTTGCCGTCGATCCAGTGGGGCCATACGCCGTGAAAACGGTCGGCCTTACCCAGGAAGTTCACAATTTTCTGCAGGCGCGCCACACCTTCGGCACGCGCGATGAAACCGCGCTCAATAGCCACGACCAGACCGGCGATGCCGAAACCAGAGCCACCGGTGGTGACAATGTGCAGGTCAGACTGAGCGGCACCCTGGTCGAGATGAATGCGCTCGGGGGCGAGCCCTGAATTCTTATTGGCGCCATCCCACATATAGTTGAGGTGGGCTTTCTGTATGAAATCGAGCATTTCGTCGTCAGATGCAAACGACTGTGGGCGCGACATGTCGCCAATCGGGGTCGAGGGCTGGTCGTCACCGCCCGGCTGCTCGGGCACATCGGGTTTTTCCTCCGGTGTTGGGTTCACGGGGGGCGCGGGTTCGTTATCCTCGCCACAGCTTGTGGCGACAAAGCCCAGCATGACCACTGCAAACGCAGAGAGAAGGTATTTCTTGAAGTTCATGGAAATTATCGTTGAGGATTGCAAATTATTCGTTTATTCAGCCGAGTATTAAACGGAATTAATTGTCTTATAGTCTCTTATGAGGTTATATATAATGTTAAAAAACATGTTGGAAAGGTTAAAAAGAAGGCAGTAGGCCGGCCGTGACCGGCCTACTGCTCAATATTATCATATATATTTCAGCCGGAAATTACTTCTGGGCAAGAGCCTCTTCGAGCGAGGTGAACGGCTCGTATTTCAGGGTCACTGCCAGAGTCTCCTGCTCGGTGGGGATGGGATAGTAGGCAAGAGCCTCGCTCCATCCGCGAGAACCAAGCACTGAGGCGGCCTCGCCTGTGCGAACCAGATCACAGTAGTGTTCGCCCCACTCGCCGCAGAATTCCATACGGCGCTCGTCGAGGATCTGCTGCACGGTCACGCCTGAGAGTTCGGGCATATTGGCGCGGCTGCGTACCAGGTTGAAAGGAGCATCGCCGTTCTGGCTCTGGCGAACCTTGGCCTCGGCGTTCATCAGCAGAACATCGGCGTAACGCATGATTCGCACGTTGTTGTTCTGTCCGTAACCGGTGCGGCCCGGGGTGAGCTGGTTGATGGGCAGGTAATGCTTGCCGTTCCATACAGAGGTGTTCAGCGGATTGCCGGGCATGCCCACTGCGTCGCCGTCGCGTGTTGTCGTGCCGCCGCGGAGGAACGAAGTCTCGTCGCGGACAGTCTCGCCACGTGCTGCGGCCCACTGGAGGAACGTGTCATAATAACCCTGGAAGGTCCAGCCACCTACGTTGAGGCCCAGAGTGGCGTTCGACAGCGACGGGCCTGTGCAGGCGAAGAACTGGTCGACGCCGACATATTCGCCGTCGCCCACGCCGAAGTCAGATACCTGGCACTCCATCAGCGACTCGTTGCAGAGACGTCCGGGAATCTTGAACAGCTCATAGAAATCATTGTAGAGCTCGAATTTGCGCGATTCGATAATGGCGTTGGTGAGTTCGGCAACCTTGGCATAATCCTTTTTGTAGAGATTTACCTTGGCGGCAAGTGCCATTGCCGAGTAGCCCGAGAAAGCACCGATATGCTCCATCTCGTTGGGGCGCACCAACGGAGTGTTGTCCATGGCATACTGCAGATCCTGAAGGATGTACTCCCATACGACCTCTTTCTTCGAGGGACGCAGGTTCGACTGCTCGTTGTATGTCATGATGGTGACGTCGCCGAACATCTGGGTCAGACGGAAGTAGGCCAGCGCGCGGATGGTACGCACCTCGCCGCAGTAACTGCGGTACTTCTTCATGTCAGCGTCGTTCTTGATATTGGCGGCATAGGCGTCAAGCGACTCAAGGGCGCGGTTGCAGACCTTGACCATACCGTAATACTGTTTCCACATCTCGTTGGTGCCCCACCACGAGGGGTTGTAGACATATTTGTCCATAGCCACCAGGTCACCCTGGTCGTCGACACGGCCCGACCAGATGTCGCCGTCGCGCATGTTGGTGAGCAGGTTGATGATCCAGTGCATGTTGCCTGTGCGGATCTTTGCGTAGCAGCCTGATACGGGCTGGTACATGTCAGAGATGTTGGTGTAGTCGACATCCTCCGAGGGGACGGTGTTTTCCGGCTCGATGTCGAGGTAGTCGCATGCTGTGAATGCTCCGGCAGCCAACACGACCGCAGCGGTTGCGAATATGTTTTTAATGAATTTCATTTTCATGATGATTTAAAAGGTCGGCAAATGTTAGAAGTCGATCTGGAGACCAAACGTGTAGGTGGCGGCCAGAGGATAAACCTCGGTATCCCAACCTTCGGGATCTGAGAGTTCGGGCGAGAAACAGTCTGCCGAGAAGAATGTGGCAGGACGGTCGGCCGTGAGGCTCAGACGGATGCCGGGCAGGGTGTAGTTGCCCATCTTGATGTTCCGGAAGGAATAACCTACGGTGATGTTCTGGATGCGGAAGAAGTCAGCCGAGTTCACGAAGTACGAGTTTGATGCTGTGGCTGACGAAGATACGTTCCAGCTCTTGAGCAGGGCTGCTGCCGAGGGATGCTCGTTTGTCGAACCGGGGCCGGTCCAGCGATTGTCGAACTGCTGTTTGGTGAAGTTGTACTGCGACTGGGCGTAGCGGAGCTGGCTCTTGCGGTTGAACATCTTGGCTCCATGCTGGCCGTAGGTGCTCAGGCCGAAGTCGAGGCCTTTCCAGGTGAAACCGAAGTTGATGCCGTAGGTGAAAGTGGGCAGATAAGAACCAAGGGTCACGCGGTCGTCGCCGTTGATCTCGCCGTCGCCGTTCACATCCTGATAGATGAAGTCACCGGGTTCGCAGCCGTTCTTCACGGCGATGGGGTCGGCAGCAACCTGCTCAGGCGTCTGATAGATACCGATTACCTTGTAACCGTAGAACGAGTTGATGGGCTTGTCGATCATGTTGATGGTCTTGCCGCCGATCAGGTAGGGAAGGCCGTGGAGTTCCTTGACGCGGTTGTGGAGTGTAGAGAAGTTGAAACCGGCATAATATTTGAATTCGCCGACCTGGTCGTTCCAGTTGATCGAGAAATCAACACCCGAGTTGAGGATCTTGCCCCAGTTGCCTGCAAGCGTGGCGTTCTCGAAGGGGATAAGCGGAGAGATCACGGCATCGTTGGTGATGCGGTGGAAATAGTCGATGTCGGCGGTCAGGCGCGAGTTGAGGGTCGAGAATGTAAGACCTACGTTAGCCTCGCTTACCTTCTCCCATTTGAGCCATGAGAAATAAGAGGTGTTGGCATAGCCGGGGACGATAACACCGGGGGTGGTGCCGGCAGAACCGAAGCTCCCTCTGTAGCCGTTGCCGACATTCACACTGTTGAAACCCGATGATGCGGCCACGTGGTCGTTACCGAGCATACCCCAGCTGGCGCGGAGTTTCAGGAAGTCAACCCATGTCTGGTCTTTCATGAACTGCTCGTTCGAGATATTCCATGCGGCGCCTACCGAGGGGAAGTAGCCCCATTTCTCCTGGTACTTCGAGGTACCGTCGGCACGGAAGGTGAACATAAGCAGATAGCGGCTGTCGAAGTCATAGTTCAGACGGGCGAAGATCGACTGGCTGCGGTAGCGTGTGCCGCCGTCGCTGGCGACAGGTTTCGACTCTGCAGTCGACTGGCCGAGATACCACCACCATACTTTGTCGAAGGGAACGCTCTCGGCCGAGCCGCCCAGATAATCCCAGCGGTCCTGGCGCATGGAGTAGCCTACCATTGCACCCCATGAATGTTTGCCAGCCTTGTCGCGGTATGTCAGCACATTGTCCCATACCCATTTTGTCCACTGGTCAGAAGACTTCGAGAGATTCGACTGCTCGCGGCGGCTGCCGTCAGTGATATAATAAGGTATGTTCATGGTCTTGCCGCGGGAAGAAGCGTAGTCGTAACCGTAGCTTGTGCGGAAGTTGAGTTTCGAAGGGAGAATGGTGAAATCTGCGAAGAAGTTGGTCATGGCCTGGTATGACTCAGAGCGGTTGTCGTAGTAGTCGGCCGTGGCAACAGGATTGTAGATGTTGTTGGTGATACCGAGAACCTCGGGTGAAGCGTATTTCACGGGATAGGTGGGAGCGTAGTCCTCATCCATCACAGGAAGGATTGAAGGTGTGTTGAACGCCTGCTGGAAGGCGGCATTGTTGGAACCGCGTTTGCTTGACTGCGAGAACACGCCGTTGAAACCGACTTTCAGCCAGTTTGTGGCGTCATACTCCAGCTGGGCGCGGAAGTTGAGACGGTTGTAGTCGTTGTTGGCCTTCAGGATACCGTTCTGATACAGGTAGCTCATACCTAAAGAGTATGTGGCACGCTCGCCGCCGCCCGAAATGTTGAGGGCGTGGTTTGTCATGACGGCCGTGCGCAGAATCTCGTCGTACCAGTCGGTATCAGCGTTGAACTGATAGATGCCGTTGGCGGGATCATACTTGCCGCCGAAACGGTCAACTGATGCTTGCAGCATCGGAGCGTAAGCTTCGGCATTGGCTTCGGTAAGCATCTGCGCATATTCGGCTGAGTTGGCCATTTTCAGCACATTGGTCGCTTTCTGGATACCCACATAACCGTTATAGGTGACTTTCGCCTTCTGGTTCTTGGCACCTTTCTTGGTGGTGATGAGCACGACGCCGTTGGCGGCCTTTACACCATAGATGGCGGCAGCCGAGGCATCCTTCAGGATCGACATATCCTGAATGTCATCATTGTTGAGGAAGTTGATGTTGTCATAGAACACTCCGTCAACAACATACAGGGGGCTCGAGTTCGAGAACGAACCGATACCGCGGATCTGCACGGTGGGGCCATTGCCCGGGCCACCTGAATTAAGGATGTTCACGCCGGGAACCTTGCCGGTAAGAGCGGCCATGGGCGATGCCGACGGGATATTGGTCAGTTCATCACCTTTAATTACAGTAATAGGAGCGGTAAGGTCTTTGGCCTTGGCCGAACCGTAACCGATGACCACGACCTCGTCGAGTTTGAGGGCGTCGTCGTGCATCTCGAGGCTGATGTTCGAGCGGCCGCCGACTTTCACCTCTTCGGTAGCCATGCCGAAGTAACGGAAGGTCAGCACACCGTTGTCAGGGACATCGGCGATGGTGTAGTTACCGTCGATGTCGGTGGTTGTGCCTCGTGATGTGCCGTTAAGAAGCACCGAAACGCCGACGAGTGGCTCGCCACCCTTCTCGGTCACAGTTCCACTCACTGTCACTGATGCCAGCGCCGTCATGACGCCGCTCACGAGCAAAAAGAGGAACGCAAGAAAATGTTTCTTCATTTTACTGAGGAATTAGTTAAGGTATTAGGGTTAATTAATTATGAGTATGTTGAGAGAAACGTCTGAAACGGAACGGCTGCCTCAAGTGGCGGCGCGCTATCTGAAAACTGACATTTACCGTGCGTCCGGGTTGCTTACATAATCATGATTCTGCAACAGCGGATGCCGAAACGCGTGGCCGAAATTCGGAGATGCCCGGTTTCAAGACGCCGCAAAGTTAAATCAAGGGCGACTTGAGCGCCAAATTTTATTCTACTACAATGCTACTTCATGCTGTACAACATATACGTCATTCACACTTCATTATATCATATTTCTTTAATTATTAGAAAGTTAAATTTGTAATTTTTTGTTGAATTATTTTGTAGTATTGTTGATTTTTGTTAATTTTGCCACACCATGAAAACAGCGCCCATACACACCGAATACAGATACACCAAGACACTGTCATTGTGGCTTTGCATGATTTTTGCCATCATAAATGCCGCCGGCGCCACCTTTCTGCCGGTGGTGACCAACTTCAGCGCCCGCCAGTATTCAGGCCAGCTGCAGAACTGGGGCGCCACACAGATGCCTGACGGCACGATATGCGTGGCCAACAATGACGGCGTGCTCACATTCGACGGCTACACCTGGCGAAAATACCGCGTGCCGGGCAACCATATCGTCAGGTCGGTGATGGCCGACGGCGAAAGGCTGTATGTAGGTTCGTTCGAACAGTGCGGTTACTTCGAGGCCGGCGCCGACGGTCACTGGCGGTACAGCTCAATCTCTGACACACTGCCGGCAGGCACATTGAACGATGATGAATTCTGGAACATCGTCAAACTGAAAGGAACAATCTATTTTCAGTCATTCGAGAACATCATGGCATACGAGCCGGCAAACCACAGAGCCAGTCTTCTCTCCAAAAAATTCACAGACAAGACACGCTCCGGTTCCATGAGGCCGCTATATATATTCAATCACCGCGACAGACTCAAGGTACAGGAAATCGGGGGCGGTCTTTTCACACTAACGCCACAAGGCTGGCACCAGACATCGACAATGGCAGACTCGGGCAGCGGAATAGTGGCCATACTCGGCGACCTGGCGGTCACCGAGTTCGACGGGCTTAAACGAATCATGCCCAACGCCACCCTCCTCCCCTTCCCTACCGAAGTCGACGCCAGCCTCAGACGCGACCAGACCAACCGTGCGGCCACCAACCGCCGGGGCGATATTTTCATCGGCACCATCAGCGGCGGTGTCTATGCCCTCGACCGCACCGGGCGGCTTATCTGGCACATATCGTCGAACAGCGGACGCCTCGGCAACAACTCGGTACTCGGCCTGTTTGTCGACCGTCAGGAAAACCTGTGGGTGTGTCTTGACGACGGAATCTCGCTGATTCACACCGGCAAACCATACATGACCCTTCAGCCCGAGGCCGGATTTGAAGACATCGGCATGGTCTACGGTGTGGGGCGTGCCACCGACGGACGCCTGATAGTGGCCGCCAACCAAGGCGCCTACGGATTCAACGACCATGCGCCGGGCAACTTCCAACTCCTCACGGGAACACGCGGGCAAAACTGGTGTGTGCGTCAGTTCGACGGACAGACATTCATCGGCAACAACATGCACACGTACGAACTCATGCCCGACGGGAGCACCTCGATTGTGGCAGGGACGGCGACCGACATGAAAAGCGGCATGATACACAACACCCGCGTAATCGTGCAGTCGTCATATTATACAATGAGTATATATACGCGCCCAGACGGACGATGGCGCCTGCAAAACGAGGTCAAAGGGTTCGGCGCACCCGTCAGACAGGTGGAAATAGCGCCCGACGGCACAATCTGGACCACCCACATGACGCGTGGAGTCATGCGCACTCGCCTGAACGCCGCCCTCGACAGCGTAATCGAATCGCATAACTTTCTGTCACTGGCGGCCGATTCCGTGCCGTGCATGTGCTATATCCTGAATATCAGGGGCAATGTGCTGTTTACCGACGACAGTCATTTCTACAGCTACAGCGAATCTGACAACAGTTTCACCGTCAACGCCGAATACGACAGCCTTTTCCACTGGATCAACAAGCCACGCAGAGCCACCCATATCGACGACAATCACTTCTGGATTGCCGCTGCCGAGGCATATTATCTGATCCGCCACGAAAACGGCACATACAAGAATCTGCTCACAATCTCGCTCGACAATTTTCCACGTGCCATAAACGACCTTGTGGCCGGCGTTTTCGCCGACAGCGACGGCATCAGCTATTTCAATCTCAATGGCGGCATAGGGCGTATTGACATCAGGGATCTGGCGCCCGGCGTCAACGATTTCAAACCCAGTCTGCGGATAGGCTCGGTAGGCTACGACTCCCCCGCCGGAGGATTCGTGGAACTCCCCATAGCCGACACCGGCCACATCCCCCAGGCCGAGAACGGCAGCATACACATAACACTGTCGTACCCCGAATTCAGCCATCACCCTCTGCGCTACCGCTTCAGACTTGAAGGAGACGGGCAGGTCAAAGACTCGGTCACCACAGTGCCCGAGCTGGGGTATCCCAACCTTGCGCCCGGGACATACAGCCTGCACTGCGAGGTGCTCGACGAGAACTCGGACATACTCGACTCGGTGGATTACAGTTTCAAGGTACCGCGCCCGTGGGCGTTAAGCTGGTGGGCCATACTGATATACATACTGCTCAGCGCCGGCAGCGTGATGCTGGTTATGAGAATATATACGCGCCGACGCCTTAACGAGGTGCGCCGCAAGATTGCCGAAGAGCGCGCCCAGCACGATGCCGAGATTCACAAGCAGCAGCTCGTCATAGCCGAGCAGCAGAAACAGATCCTTGAAAAAGAGCTCACCGAGAAAGGAAAGGAGCTTGCCTCGATGGCGCTCGACGCCTATTCGCGCCAGCAGGTGATCGACCAGTTGCGCGAGTCGCTCAAGGACGCCCGCGGCAAAGGGGTCTCCAATGCCGGCACGGTCAAGGCTCTGAGCGCGCGCCTGCAGGAACTGAGTACCCGCGAGGGGGGCGGCGGCGAATTCTGGAGCATGTTCGAGCAGAATTTCGACCTCATACACGAGCATTTCTTCAGGAATCTGCGCAGACAGTTCCCGAACCTCACGTCGGGCGACCTGCGGCTGTGCGTGCTCATACGCATGAACCTGTCTACAAAAGACATAGCCCGTTTCCAGGGGCTTACCGTGCGCGGCATAGAGACAGCACGCTACCGCCTGCGCAAGAAACTCGGACTCGACTCCGACGCCAACATCACCGACTTCCTCATCGATTTCGGCGACGACCATGCCACCCGGCAACCCGACTGACCCCCGCCCGGCAGGCACACTTTTGCCACTGACACCCTCAGAATCATTTGAGGTTGTTGAAAGGTTATTGGTGTTAGGTAAACCTGTTTAGGTTATTGATTCCATTGTAGGGTCGCTACATGTAGC
>OGQT01002237.1_pt1 | contig 14050 bp, 10 predicted proteins | sample 1553261 | NCBI WGS metagenome assembly OGQT01 (sample SAMEA2579992, study PRJEB22360) | human gut metagenome | biome: human gut; feature: human-associated habitat; material: faeces | place: Denmark | collected 2008/2010
TGGTGGTGTTTATGGTTATCTCTATGCTGTCTGGGGGGAGTATCCTGCTTGGATGGGTGGCTGGTTGACCATGATTGTCTTTATGAATGCCGTATCCAGTGTTGCCTCTGGTTGGGGTGCCTACCTCAAGGGGCTACTGGCTAGTTTTGGTCTTAAGTTGCCTCAAGCCATCAGTGGACCTTTCAATCCCAGTCAAGGCACTTACATTGACCTCTTGCCAGTCTTGGTCTTGGTCTTGGTGACGGCTCTTCTTCTCATGAATTCTAAGCAGGCTTTACGTTTGAACTCCCTCTTGGTAGTGCTCAAGTTTTCAGCCTTGGCGGTCTTTATCTTAGTGGGCCTCTTCCATTTGAATCCTAGCAACTGGGCAGATTTTGCACCATTTGGCTTTGGTCAGATTTATGGAGGAAAAACTGGGATTATGGCTGGTGCCTCTCTCATGTTCTTTGGATTCCTTGGTTTCGAGTCTATCTCTATGACCGTAGACGAGATTAAAGAGCCGCAAAAGAACGTTCCTCGAGGTATCGTTCTTGCCTTGATTATTGTGGCTTCACTTTATGCAGTGGTTTCTCTCGTCTTGACAGGAGTGGTTCACTATACCAAGTTGAATGTCGACGATGCCGTGGCTTATGCCCTTCGCTATATCGGTATTTCTTGGGCAGCCAACTACGTCTCTGTCGTTGCAATTATGACCTTGATTACGGTATGTATTTCAATGGCCTACGCCCTTAGCCGTATGGTTTATAGCCTGGCGCGTGATGGTTTCCTTCCTCAAACCTTCCAAAAGGTTTCAAAGACTAATAAGGTTCCACATCATGCGACACTTTTGACAGGCGTTTTGTCAGCTATCTCAGCAGGTATCTTCTCCTTGGCCAATATGGCATCCTTGGTTAACATTGCGACATTGGCTTACTTGGTCCTCTTGGCTATTGCCCTCATTATTCTTCGTAAGGACAAGGGCTTGCCACAGAAGGACGAGTTCAAGGTTCCATTTGTTCCGGTCTTGCCTATTATTTCAATTATCGTCTGTATCTCCTTTATGAGTCAGTACAGTTGGCAGACATGGTTAGCCTTTGGTTTGGCAGTGCTAATCGGTTCAGTTATTTATGCCTTTTACGGTTACAAACATTCTAAGTATTAAGATGAAAACGTTAGGTCAGACGGCCTAGCGTTTTTGCTATAATGAAGGTAAAGGAGACTGTGGGCTAACCTATTGGCGAGAGCTTCATGAGGCTCTCTTTAGCAAATGGTTGCATGAGGTTGGACTACATTTTAGTCAGGACAGTCTAGTTGTGTTGGAAGAATTTAGAGTAGTTTACCCTATAGATTGAAAGTTCCCAATATCTTGGGGACTTTTTTACTTTAAGGAAAGATTAACCTTTCTTTAAGTCTTGTCTTAGGTTTCTTGTGTTTAATAGAGGCATCTCAAAAGTAAGAAAGAGGTCTAACATATGACATACAAAGATACGAAACAAACACAAGAACGTTACGCCATTAAAAAATCATCAAAATGGAAAACAGCGGGTTCAGTACTAGTAGCGAGCTTAATTTTTGGTAGCTCGGTCGTCTTAAATGAAAATAAGGCTTCAGCCGATGAGACTAACACCGAATCAACACTCTCAACGGTTACGACGGGTGAAACCACTGCCGATTTGATTGAAGAAAGTGTTCAGACGGAAGATTCGTCAAATACTAGTGAGAAAAGTACAGACACTGATACAAGTACTACAACTACGACATCCGACACGGTTTCATCAGCAACAAGTTCAACATCCGACACTACAGAAACATCGTCAAGTAGTGAAACATCTAATCAGTCAAGCACATCTTCAACTTCAGAAGCCAGTTCTTCTGAAACTGCTGCAACAACAAATAATGAAACTTCAGAAACGGCAACAACTACTACAGATGAAAGAAGTGGCACTAGTACAAGCTCCACTGAAGCGACCACTTCAGAGACAGCCTCAGTTCTAACTAACAATGCTTCAGATACTACGTCTGAGACAACAACTGAGTCTAGCAGTGATGATTCAGAAAGCACGACGACCACTATTACCTTTAATGGGACAACTGTGGTAACGAGTAATAGTAGCACAGTAACAGTTGACGGCACTACCGTTACCATTAATCAATCAGGTTCATATACTCTAACAGGTAATGGTTCAAGTTATACTATTATTGTTGCTGGTAGCGTGACGGATCCAGTTACAATCTACTTGGATGGAGTGACCTTAACAGATTCGTCAATCACTTCTAATTCTTCAGCAGAATTGACGGTGAATGTTCTTTCAGACAGTTCCATTTCTTCGACCTCTGCTAATGCCATCGAAGCAGCTGGAGCTTTGACCATCACCAGCGGTACTGGAAGTAGCTTGACACTTTCAAGTACTGAAAAGCACGCCATTAAGGCTGATAGTGTAACGGTTGACTCTGTAACGCTTGATTTGACTTCTGAGGCCAAGGATGGCATCAATGCGACGACAGCTGTAACCATTAAAAATGCTACAGTTAACATCACAGCAACTGATGATGGTATTCAAGTCGAAGACGAAACAGATGTGAATAGTGGTGATTTGACAATTACTGACTCAACGGTAACCATTAATGCAACTGATAAAGGTATCACAGTTACGGATGAATTAACTGTTGAGGGTAATTCTAAAGTAACGGTCGTGGCAGGTGACGAAGGCCTTGAAGGACGTTATATCAATTTGACAGGTGGAACCGTTGACATCACTGCTGGAGATGACGGTATTAACGCCACTGAGTGGACGACCAAGGACAGTGCTGATACTTCAAGCCTAACCAACTCGACTTCTGACTTGGAAAATGAAGTTGCCATCAATATTGATGGTGCAACGGTAACTATCTTGGCAGGCGGTGATGGTATCGACAGTAACGGCAATGTGACTGTTAAGAGTGGTTCTCTCTATGTCGCTCAGACAAGTGCAGATAATGCTGCTATCGACTACGATGGAACAGGCATTATCTCGGGCGGTACCGTTTGGGCCATTGGTAACCAAGGAATGGCTCAGGCCTTTACAACAGGTTCAAGCCAATCTTACATTATGGCTAATATCTCAGGAAGTGCAGGGGACACCATTACAGTCACTGATAGCTCTGGAAATGTTGTTGCAACAACGACAGCAACGTCTTCATTTGGAAATGTGGTCTTCAGTACCGAGAGCCTAACTTCGGGTGAAACTTATACCATCACGACCTCAAGTGGTTCAAGTGTCACTGCAACAGCTACTGAAGAAGGGACAAACAACGGTCCTGGTGCTGGTGGAATGGGTGGCTTCCCAGGCGGTGGCTTTGGCAATACCTCAATGACTGATAATTTCGGAGGCTATGGGGGACCGACTAGCTATGGCGGAAGCTCTACCAATACTGGTAGTATTAACACACCATGGGGCCAATCTACTTCGACAAGTTTTGAGAATACGACAAGCACAAGTAGCACGAGCTCAACAAGTCAAACGTCTAATACAGGACGTCCTACCCCACCAAACTTTGCTAGTCAAACAAGTAGTTCAAGCTCTACAAATACTAGCATTACGACAGGCAATAGTGCTAGTCAACCAGCTACCAATGCTTCAGCACTGACAGCGACAAACACAGCCTTGTCAAGTCAAAACACGTCAACTTCAAAAACTACAATCCCTAAAGTGTCGTCTCTTGAATCACAAACAACAGTTGCAAATCAGTCAGCAGAAGTACAGCCCGCACAGGCAAGGACAGATAAGACAAGTAGCACCCAACAACAAAATCAAGAGACTGCTGAGAAGTTGAATAAGATTCCTACTCAAAATCAAACTTCTGAAGCATCAAAAGGTCAGTCAGTCTTAAGTCAAAAGGAAAATGTTAGCTCAGTTGTACAAACTAATTTTGCTCAGAAACAACATACAAGCTCTAAGGCTAATCAGTCTGCTAAAAGTTCACAAAGTAGCCAAGCAAACCAATCAACGTTACCAGATACTGGTGATGTGAGTAGCTTGGGATTAGGTGCATTAGGAGCTGTACTTATGACAACATCATTTGCACTTAAAGGAAGCAAGCATTCTCGTAAGTAATTTCAGTTTAGAAAACATATAAAAAGAAGTTCTCTTGCCAAATGGCTTGAAAACTTCTTTTTTGTCTTATTTTTTAAAGCTATTTTTAAGGCCTTCAACAGCACCTTCAATGCCTTCTTTAACATCTTCGAGACCGTCTTTTGCTTTTGCTACAACTTTTTCAACCGCACCTTCGATTTCAGTCTTTTTGTCGCCAGTCAGTTTACCAGCACCCTCTTTAAGAGCACCTTTAGCTTGATTCAATTTATCTTCGATTCCCATGATAGAACCTCCTTTTTATGATGAGACCATTGTAGACAATATTAAACGGTAATGCAAGTGATTTGTTTAATAAGTAACGACATTAATGTTTCCTTTATCGTATTCAGCGATGAAGATATCTGAAATGTTGTCATATCCCATTTTTTGAAGCTCTTCATTTAACCAATCCTCCGTTTTACCAATAGTATCAAGAATTTCTGTTTGAATGACCCCATCAGTAACGATTGGGTATTTCGGATTTTCATCACCCGCACGAACCACAATCAATTGGCCGTTCTGTTCAATAACTGCACGTTTAACCTCTTTAAGTTGAAAAATTCCTTGGGAACGTAATTTTAAAGCGACATCAGAGGCTGAAAGTCCTTTAGAGCGACAAGCTTCAGGATCTAGTTGACCATGTTTGATGATGACAGTTGGTTTACCGTCAATCAAATGTTTGATAAAGAGAATATTGGTAATTAGCCATTTTAGAAGTAAAATCAAAATCGTCCAAATAATCAAAATCACGATATATTGGAGGATTGAAACGGTACTACTATAAATTGTACCACCGAGGATTGCACCAAGAACAAAGTTCTGTACTTGGTCAGTAGCTGAGCTAGGTGCTAGGTTTCCTTTACCTGTTAAATTGATAACAAAGACGAGTGAAATAAGCCCCAAAGCTAGTTTAATTGCAACAGTAAGATAAAAAGATGTCATTTTTTAACCTCCACGAGTTCAACATCAGACTTGTAAAGTTTTATTTGTTCTAGCAAGTAGCTGTCAGGTTCTGAACCTGAGATGGCACGATAGTACTTGTTTCCAACTTTGAGGATAGCGCCATCTGTAGTAGTAGAAGTATTGACATAAACCTTGCTCTTATCAACGTCAAGATTTTTAGACACAACCTCGATAAAGTGAAGAGATGCTCTAAATTGGTCGTTGTTAGATTGATTGCTTTGGAAATTACTGATAGCAATTAGAACCACGGCAACTAAGGTTAAAATAGAAATAATAGAGAGTTCACGAAACTTAGTATCATGGCGTTCTTTGAAGGCTTTAAAAGCAAATACACCGGTCACTAAAATAAGTCCTGCAGCAATGGCAACCATAACCCAGTTTTGCTGGCTAATCTGACTTAGCACATAGTCGTAGGAATAGAATTTCATTGAGAGATTTCCTTTCATAATATCACTAACATTATAGGTTAAAAATTTGTGTAATTCAAATAGATGAATTTAGGAAAACGTTTAACTGGACATATTTTTTTAGGTGTTCTATTAAGGTTAGTGATCTGGAAAGTTAGGCTGCTAATTCTGTTCTTTTCTCTATAAGTTTGTTGAATTTTTCACAAATTATGCTTATAATTGAGGTAAACAATCATAAGAACTTGCCTAAACTTTTGGTAAATAAGAAGATTATTGACTTAAATATGATAGAGTTACGCCTATAGAGTACCTCTATCTGAGAATCTATTATGTTAAGGTCACTATTCTAAATATTCCTAGAGACTTTTTGGCCTCTCGTTCCTAGAAAAAGGAGTAATTATGTCTGAACCATTATTTTTACAATCTGTTATGCAGGAGAAAATTTGGGGTGGCACGCATTTGCGTGATGTCTTTGGCTACGACATTCCAAGTGACCATGTCGGAGAGTACTGGGCTATTTCTGCTCACCCAAATGGTGTTTCTACTATTAAGAATGGTCGTTATGCCGGTCAAACTTTAGATGTTCTTTATGCAGAGCACCGTGAGTTATTTGGCAATCGTCAAGAACCTGTCTTCCCACTTTTGACTAAGATTTTGGATGCCAATGATTGGCTCAGTGTGCAAGTCCATCCAGATGATGCTTATGGACTTGAACATGAAGGTGAACTTGGTAAAACAGAGTGTTGGTATATCATTGCTGCTGAACCAGGTGCTGAAATTATTTATGGCCACAATGCCAAATCAAAAGAAGAATTGCGTCAGCAAATTGAAAGTAAGGATTGGGAAAATCTTTTGACCAAGGTTCCAGTTAAAGCAGGCGATTTCTTCTATGTCCCAAGTGGTACTATGCATGCCATTGGTGCAGGAATCTTAGTTCTTGAAACCCAACAGTCAAGTGACACAACCTACCGTGTGTATGACTTTGACCGTAAGGATGACCAGGGCAACCTGCGTGAACTCCATCTGGAAAAATCTATCGATGTCCTTAATATTGGTGAACCTGCCAACAGTCGCCCAGTCACAACAAAAGTAGATGACCTCAAATCTACGCTCTTAGTAGCAAGTGATTTCTTCGCCGTTTATAAATGGGAGATTTCAGGTAAGGCTGATTTTGAAAAGATTGCTGATTACAGTTTGTTTAGTGTACTTGACGGTCAAGGAAGTCTCCTTGTTGATGGTCAAGAATACCCAATTGCTAAAGGCGTTCACTTCATTCTACCTAGCGACGTTCAAGCTTGGGAAATCAAGGGAGAACTTGAACTGATTGTCAGTCACCCATAATCAAACGATCAAACTAGACGAGATGAGAATCTTGTCTAGTTTTTTCGTACAATGATACAGAAAATTTGCAATTTTAAAAACCTTTCCTAATAAGTCTGAATAGCTTGAAGTTCCAAACTAATCATGTCATACTAAGTAAGTTGACTAAAATAGTAATAAACAAGTTATCTTTTTTGAGATGATGTCTTGTTTGTTTTAGATTGGAGAAACTTATGTTAAAAAAAGGAGGCCTTACAGCTTTATTGTTGTTTGGTATGTTCTTTGGAGCCGGAAATCTGACCTTTCCCCCTCAGCTAGGCTTTGAATCTGGAGGTCATTTTTGGCCTGCGATTGCAGGGTTTGTCCTATCAGGTGTTGGTATTGCCATCCTAACGCTAGTTATCGGGACCCTAAATCCTAAGGGCTACATTCATGAGATTTCACAAAAAATCTCGCCTAAGTTTGCCCTAGTTTATTTGGCAGTACTTTATCTGTCCATTGGTCCTTTCTTTGCCATTCCTAGAACGGCCGCCACCGCCTTTTCAATTGGCTTCTCTCCTTTGATTGGAAGTGGACATACTAGCCTTTGGCTCTTTGTCTTTACCGTAATCTACTTTGCTCTAGCACTTTGGATTGCCATGAACCCATCTAAAATTCTAGATAGTATTGGACGTATCTTAACACCTGTCTTTGCTATTATGATTGTTATGGTAATTGTGGCAGGAGCTCTTAAATACGGTGGACACAGTCCTCAGGTTGCTAGCCAGGCCTATCAGGCTTCTGCATTTGGAAAGGGATTCTTGGAAGGCTATAACACCTTGGATGCCTTGGCTTCTGTGGCCTTCAGTGTAGTGGCAGTAGTCACCCTCAACCAATTAGGCTTTAAGTCTAAAAAAGAGTATATTTCTACTATTTGGGTTGTTGGTTTTGTAGTGACGCTTCTCTTTGGTGCTTTGTATTTGGGACTAGCCTTTTTGGGCAATCATTTCCCACTCCAAGTTGCAGGCCTACCAAAAGATGCCAATATTGGTGCCAGCGTCTTGTCACAAGCCACACAAGCTATCTTTGGACCAGCTGCTCAGATTTTCCTAGCTATCATGGTGACAGTGACTTGTTTCACAACAACCGCAGGACTTATCGTTGCGACAGGAGAATTCTTCCACAAGGCATTTCCGAAAGTATCATACAAGGCTTACGCCATTATCTTTACCTTGATTGGGTTTGCGATTGCCAACTTGGGACTTAACAATATCATTGCTTTCTCAGTGCCGGTGCTTTTGATTCTCTACCCAATCACAATTACGATTGTCATGATTGTAATTGCCAACAAGTTCGTGGCCTTGTCTAAACCTGGTATGCAAATTACAGTTGCAGTAGTCACTCTGACTGCCTTGCTCAGCGTTCTTGGTAGCCAGTTCAAGCTTGCAGGACTAAATGCCCTCATTAACTTCCTACCATTGTCAGGAGCATCCTTGCCATGGTTGATTCCAGCGATCTTGTGTATCCTCTTGTCTCTCGTCTTACCAGATAAGATTAAGAGCGAAAGCTTTGAAATGGAATAAACATAAAATCCTATCACATTGTGATGGGATTTTTTCTCCCTCAAGTCACTATAAGTGCGAAATCTTCTCAAAAGCGTTACACTTAAGGCGTGGAGATGAAAGTATCTATTGAAGGGAGTGTTAAAAATGTCAAATCTAAATAATCATATGATTTATCTTGCTGGTGGCTGTTTCTGGGGTGTTGAGGAGTATTTTTCTCGCGTGCCTGGTGTGCTTGATGCGGTTTCGGGTTATGCCAATGGCCGTAGTGAGACGACTCGCTATGAGCTTATCGGTCAGACGGGTCACGCTGAAACGGTTCAGGTGACCTATGATGCTAGCAAGGTGTCCTTACGAGAGATTCTGCTTCATTTTTTCCGTATCATCAATCCTCTTAGTAAAAACAAACAGGGCAATGATGTGGGAACTCAGTACCGTACGGGTGTTTACTACACGGATGCAAATGATTTATTGACTATCGAGCAAGTTTTCCAAGAAATGACTGAGCAATACGGTCAGCCTTTGGCGGTTGAATTGTTGCCCCTACATCACTTTATTCCTGCTGAGGATTATCATCAAGATTATCTCAAGAAAAACCCTAATGGCTACTGTCATATCAATGTCAATCAGGCAGCTAATCCTGTTATTGATGCTAATGCTTATCACAAGCCGAATCGAGAGGAGCTTAAGGAAAGTTTGAGTCCAGAAGCCTACGCTGTGACTCAGGAGAATGGAACGGAACGGGCCTTTACGAGTCCGCTTTGGAATCAGTTTGAGCCTGGGATTTATGTTGATGTGGCGACTGGTGAGCCACTCTTTTCGTCCAAAGACAAGTTTGATTCAGCCTGTGGTTGGCCAAGTTTCTCTAGACCTATTAGTCCAGAGGTAGCTAACTACAAGGAAGACCATTCTCACAATATGGATCGTATTGAGGTCCGTAGTCGTGTGGGTGATTCTCATCTAGGTCATGTTTTCCCAGATGGACCAAGTGATAGGGGTGGTTTACGCTACTGTATCAATGGTGTAGCAACGCGATTTGTTCCTAAAGCTGACATGGCAAAAGAGGGCTATGCTTACTTGCTTGATCAAGTGGACTGATTAGTCATTTTTAGATAGTTATTACTTAGTAAAAGCTAAAAGAGAGGTTGGTGCCCTTGGTTCTAACCTCTTTTTTCATGACAGAAGAAACAGTAAATGAGATGAAAGCCTTTTAAATCTAACATGATATGTAACCTAACCATTCAGGATAAAAAAGTGACCTTTCATTACATTTTTTTACAATTTTATCCTATTTGTTTTACATATTATATAGAAAAAATAGTACACTATGACAGTGAGAAATCTGACAGTTGTAAACATGTCATTTTACTTAGATTTTGCTAGTCTTGACGTCTGTAAACATTATTGTACTTTGTGTAATAATTAGTCTCCCCAACCTCCCAATATGATTTTATATGTCTTAACTTACCTAAACAAGACTAGCAAAAAATGTTAAAGTGATTCCTTGAAGGGATATGCAATGCTTGTTAGATTTTATGATAACATTCAGATAATACTAAGTTCTATTTTATTGTGCTAAACATTTATAAAGGAGAATTTTATGGAATCAATGAATAAAGTAATCCTATTAATAGCCATTTGTGTCTTATGGCTCGGGTCTTTCTTTTTACTTCCTAAAACAGGAGAAAAAGTGGTTTATTTTTATCATTTCCTAACTTTATGTAGTTTAGTCATGATTTATAGTGCCTTAGTTGATCCATCTGGACTCTGTGATACCTTTTTCCAAATTAAACATCTATGTTTTCATTAATTAATCCAGTTTGGTAATAGGTCAGGTAAATCTGAATTTAAAGTATCACTCATAAAAAGAAGCTTTCTGTAAATTGATAACAGTTTATCTGTTTTCAATATGCAGGAGGCTTCTTTCTGTATTATTGAGATTTGAGCATAGAAAAAGCAGTCTGACAAGACTGCTTTAGGGATATCAAAGTTGTGATTCGTAACGTTTGACGATTCTATTTAAGCGCCATTGGTAACAGAGACCACTGACGATAAGGCTAGCAATCAGGCCAATCCAATAACTATAGGGGCCCAGCCCAGTGACTTTTTCAAGAAGGAAGCCAACTGGGAAGGTGATGCCCCAGTAGGTTAGGACACCGAGATAAAAAGGCACCTTGGTATCCTTGTAGCCACGCAGGATTCCTTGAAGCGGAGCCGCAAAGACATCTGCCACTTGGAAGAAGAGGCTATAGGTCATGAAAATGGCCGTCATTCTCAAAAAGTCAGGCTCATGCCCATAGAGTTCTGCCAAATCATAACGCAAGAAATAAAGGAAAATCAAGGTAAAGATAGAAAATCCTAGGGCTGTCAACCGTCCCAGCTTGCTGTAGCTCTTGACCGCATCCATGCGTCTAGCCCCAAATTCGTAGGAAATAATGATAGCCATGGCACTGGAAATGCTGAGAGGAAAGGCGTACATGAGATTTGAGAAATTCATAGCTGCCTGGTGACTGGCAATCACTAGGGACGGATATTTAGACATAACCAAACCAACACCTGAGAAGATAGCGACCTCCGCAAAGACCGTTCCACCAATAGGAAGACCCAGTTTAAGTGCGTCAAGTAGAGCTGTTTTATCAAGGGGTTGGACCTTTTCAATGTGGTAGGGCTTAACCTTTTTATGCTTTCTGATAACCGAAATGGAAATGAGGAGAAGGGCCCAATAAGCCATTGAAGTTCCAAGACCAGCCCCAGCTCCACCCAACTCTGGTAGACCAGCAATGCCATAGATGAGGAGGAAATTGAAGAAACCGTTGAGAGGTAGGAGCAAAAGCATGAGATACATGGAAAGGCGTGTGAGGCCAAGGGCATCAAGGAAGGAGCGAACCACGCTAAAGAGAAGAAGGGGGATAATCCCAAGACTCAAAAAGCGTAAATAACCAAGGGCTACCTTTCTGACCAAAGGCTCCAAACCTAAATGATTCAAAACCAAGGGTGCCCCTAGAAAAACGAGGGCAAAGAGGATAAGTGATAGGCCCAAAGCCATATAAAGAAATTGATAGAAATCAGGTGCCACTCGGTCCTTGCGACCTGCCCCTAGATGGTGTCCGATAATAGGAACTAGGGCAGAGACGATACCTGTTAAAAAGGTGAAAAAAGGACTCCATAAACTCGTTGCCATGGCTACCCCCGCCAAGTGTAGGGCATCGTATTGACCAGTCATGGTAGTGTCCACAAAGGCTGCTGAGAAGTTGGCAAACTGATAAATCAGTATGGGCACAAAAATCTTGAAGAAAACAAGAAATCGCTCACGGAGAGAATGTGTTTCGTGCATTCTGTTTTCCTTTCTAAATTTTTCAAATTATAGACTTTATTGTACAACTGTTATCCAATAAAGTCTATAATTGACAGAAGGTTTGGTCCCATTCTCTCAAATTATCGTCATCACCAATAAAAGCCAAGTAGTGGAGAATTTCTTTATGTATAGTCTTTCCCATATTCTTATCGATAAATTTATAAAGGTATGCGGCTTCTAGCTCTTTAAGATAGAGTTTTTGTAACATGAAATAATCTGGTAATTGAATAGTTTTTAGTTCGTTTAGATAGTAATCACTATCTTCTTGATTTCCGTAAAGAATGATTTGGAAAATACAACGACTGATAACATCTAAAGTGATTCGATCTAAATTATTTCTAGGATTTTTACCGAGAATTGATAGGAGTTCTTTAATGTAGATTGTTAGAGCATCTTCTGTGAAGATATCCTTTACCATATCCAGTAAATCAATATCAAGAAGTGTCCAAATATCAATCGAAAAGAAGTAGTTTTGAAGTTCTGTAGCAATATCTTGGTTAACCGGCTGGTTTTGAAGTTTTGAAACCTGACAGGTAATACAAAGACTAATCAGATAATCGCTATAATTGGTTTCTCCTAAAATGCGAAATCTTTCTGCGACTTGCTTTAGTGCTTCAAAATCTAGATTATTTGAGGCTTGATTGTATTGATTAGCATGTTTTATGTAGGTTTCGTCCACAAGATATTCTTGTCCGAAAAATTCATTATATTCGACTTTTAGGTGTTTTAAAAGTTTGAAAAGAATATCATTTGAGAGTGATGTTTTGTTATTTTCAAAGTCCGAAATACTCGCTACAGATCCGGCCACTTGAGCGAGTCTCTGGATAGTATATTTTCTCTGTTTGCGAATCTGCTTAAATTTTTGACCTAGTTCCATATAAAATTTCTTTATCGGATTTCCGAAATTTCAATAGTTGATACTATTAATAAACTAAAATAATAGTATCAAATGGAAGGAGGTAAAAGCAATGATTATTGAAAAAATAAATCAGTTGCTGTGTCACGATGATGGTTAAGTTTATTAAGTTACTTCCTAAGAAGGAAATGTTACTTTATATCATTTTTGCACTTCTTTATTCCTGTCAAGGAATTGTTATTCCTGTAATTATCCAGATGGCAGGTCATTTAGATAGCGGTAATAGTCAGGATTTAATAGTTTTTACATTTTCGAGTATCTTTCTTTGGGTGGTTGTGTACGCTTTTATGTATATAGAGAATATTCTGCTTCGTTCTATTATTAGAGCGTTTAATGTAAGACTGTCAGAAAATATTTTAAAGAATCATGCTGTCTTTCCTAGAAACATCTCCGATTCTGAGCTTTGCTCACTCTTGACACAAGATCTTGGAATTGTAGACCAGGAGTTCCTCCAATCTTTTCTAATCTCGCCAGTGTGGGGCGCCTCTGTCCTAGTATCTGTAATTTATCTGCTCAAACAAAATCTTATTGTGGGTAGTCTTTTTACTGTAGGTGCCTTTCTGATGATTTTGCCTCAGTTTATATTTAAGAGAAAATTAAAAGAATCGGGAGAATTACTAAGTAGCTCAAAAGAGAAGAATTTAAGAGCTATCACAGACTTTGGTAAGGGGATTGAAACGATTATTTGCAACCAAGCAGAAAAAGAGAATGTAAAGCAAACTCTCATAACCCTTAGTGAGATGGAGACGACACAATTTAAGTATTATACACTTCAGAATTTAGTTATGTTTTGGACAGGACCTCTGAAAGCTGTCGGCTTGATTGGACCATTTGTGATTGGTCTTGTCATGAAACAAAATTCAATTACTACACTTATTGCTATGATGTCTGCTTCAACATATCTTATTAACCCCTTACAACAGATTCTGGAAGCTATTGCAAGTATTCAATCAAGTCAAGTGATAAAAGATAAATTATTGACATTTGGAAGTGAGGCAGAAATTCCTTCAAAAGGGCATCACATACATACTCTAGAAGAAATTCAGTTAAAAAACGTCACTAAATCTTATGATAATCAAGAGATTTTTCGAGATGTTACGGTTACTTTTTCATTGTCTCAGCATAACCTTATAGTTGGTGGTAGTGGTATTGGGAAAACAACACTTTTTAGGTTAATATCAGGGCAAGATAAGGCATATAGTGGGGAAATCATTTTTAAAAGCATTGATGGAAGGGAGCTGACTCCAAATTTAGATAATATTGCAATTATTCATCAAAATCCCTATGTCTTTCATACAAGTGTGCGACATAATCTAACTCTTTATCAAGATTATTCTGAATTAGTACTCATTTCAACACTAAAAAAGGTCGGACTATGGGAGGCTTGTTGTCACCAATTAGACTATGAATTAACTGGAGATAACTTTTCAGGTGGTCAAATCATAAAACTGGAGATT
>OGQT01002243.1_pt1 | contig 14026 bp, 8 predicted proteins | sample 1553261 | NCBI WGS metagenome assembly OGQT01 (sample SAMEA2579992, study PRJEB22360) | human gut metagenome | biome: human gut; feature: human-associated habitat; material: faeces | place: Denmark | collected 2008/2010
TATTGCTACCACAGGCACCTGAAGCCTGCGCGTCTGCCAATTCCGCCACTTCCGCATGTTCACAACGAACGTTAATATAATAAACTGTCAGCTATGATATGTCAACCACTTTTTTTCAAAATAAAGATCAAAATAAAGACTGTACCTTTTTACAAAAATACAGACCACACGACATAATATCGTATGATCTGTACTTATTGTCTGCTGATTCCCGTCTTTTATATCCTGTACGGAATCTTTATGCTTATATACTACTTAGAGCTCTTAGCACCTGCTACTGCTGAATAAGCTGACTGAGCTTTTACTCCGGCACCACTCACTGCAGCTGCTGCAACCTTATAGTAATATGTGCCACCCTTTGCCGCCTTCTTGTCAACATAGCTTGTTGTTGCCACACTGGCGATCTTGGTGTACTTACCATTCTTGCTTGTAGAACGGTATACCCAGTAACGCTGAGCACCTGCCACGGCATACCACTTTACTTTGACCTGTCCCGCTGCTGTGTTCTTTGCGCTGCCCATCTTTGGTGCTGCAAGCTTGTGCTGGTATTTAGCGAAGTACTTTGCATTACCCTCATATATATAATGGCTATTACCCCAAGCTCCTTCAAAAGATGACTGTGCCACTACATAGTATTCATAATCTGTCTTTACCGAATAATCCTTGTCCTCATACTTTGTAGCAGTTACATTACCCCTCCACTGGGTTTCTCCGCTCTGCTTGTTTGTTCTGTATACAGAATATCCTGATGCACCCGGCACAGCCTTCCAGGAAATGACAGCCGATGAATTGGTCTTTCTGGATACCTTGACTCCCGATGCAAACGGCATACAGTTTACATTGATCTCAATTGGGGTGTCGCTGACAACTGAGCCCTTGTATGGTCTCACCCTCACATATGTGTATTTCATTCCCTTGGTACTTGTTCCAGGGTTCTTAAATCTGTATGTGTTCTTTGTGCCAGAAGAGATCTTTGCGACATTCTCTTCCTTGCCTGTATATCTGTTATACGCTGTGATCACATATCCTGATGCCCAGTAGTTCTTATCCCATGCCAGATTCGTATATATCGCAAGTGTCTTCTTGTCCTTGCTGATGGCTGTACTTATATATGTAGCTCTGAGACTATATATATTATCATCGTAGCCCATAATGACTCTTCCGGTATCATTCTGGTTCTCACATACGACCTTGCCATTTGATACATTCTGTGCCTTGAGCATAAATCTGTAAAGATGACCATTCTTCAGTCCCTTGACCGTATACGAATTGCCCTTTGTGACTCCCAGCTTGCTGTACTGATTACCGCTGATATCGGTCTGCATATACCATATCTCATATACATTAGCGCCTCTGACCTTATCCCATGTCAGCTTCACCGAAGTAGATGAGGTGATCTGCGCGATAGGAACCGGAGTGCCCATAGTCACCTTCACACCGACGGCCGCTGTGGTATTTCCAGATACCAGCTTGCCAGTCTTTGTCTCATAGTACTTTGGGATCACCTTATAATAGTAGATCTTTCCCGCCTTGACTGTGGTGTCTGTAAACTCATCACCGGTTATCGTCTTGATTTTCTTGTAGCCGCCATTTTTACTTGCCGATCTATAGATGTCAAACTGATTATAAATTCCTCTGTCTTCGATGTTTAACTTAACACCTTTGTGGTCCAACTCGGCATTTACATATATATTTTTCCAATTGTCTGCACTGACTTTAATGACAGGGGATGTTGCTATCACCTTTGTGGTCTTTATATAATCGTCCTTTTCAGCGACCACCTTTATCTGATAGTAGTACGTCCTTCCATATGCTGCATTGTAGTCATAATTATAACAGTTCGTTCCGCCATACACCGTGTTGCTGGATATCTTCTTGAATCCGGTCTTTGGATTTGTCGATCTGTATACATAATAGTCGTATTTAGCCGAAACTCTTGATAAAAATTCTGTATTTACGTATAGTGATGTATATTTAGAGTAGCCGGTCTCGTCTATCTCACTGTTCCACCAGCCGCGTGTCGTACTTTTATCCAAAACAGGAGTTTCAAACTTTCTGTTGAAAGTCTTTGTGACTGTTGAGCCATCACTTCCCTCGGCTTCAATCTTAAATGTGTATGTCACACCGGCCTTTCCGTAGAAATCTGCGTTTATATCCCAGTATCCATATGACGTCTTTCGTGACGCGAATTCAACTCCATTTACATATAATTTGGCACTCGTTCCTGAGCCCCAGGCACTTATCCCAACATGGTCATCTGTCACTGTAGCAGAATTTCCTGCTTCTATTCCGTCTATTGAAGCAGAAAATGTATCCTCTGCAACAACAGCCTGTCCCTGATCCAGGCTCTTGGTAGCCGCCATAGCCGGCGCAGCCTCTCCAAACATCAGTACAGAGGCAAGCGCTACGCATAATGCTTTGCTGATTATCTTTTTCTTCATACTCTACCCCTTTCCCTTTATTTGCTTATCTTGACGCCCTTTGCCTTGGATGCCGCTGACTTTACTGTCTGTCCGCAGTCATTTATTGTGTAGGCAACTACCTTGTAGTAGTACGTCTTTCCCTTTTTAAGCTTCTTATCTGCATATACACACACATTCTTGGACGTCGAAGCAACCTGTACATACTTTCCGTTTGCCTTATCTGAACGATATACCTTGTACACCTTTGTGTTAGCAGTCTTTGCCCATTTTACTGACGCGGTTCCCTTTGCAGGGTTTGTGACCGCTTTGATCTGAGGCGTTGAGAGTTTGTGGAAATATATACCATACCCTGCACTCCATCCACTGTTGAACGCCGTCTTTGATGTTGACGCATACACGCTGTATGTATATCCCAGTCCATTTGTCACATGTGTATCTACATATGAGGTTCCCTTTACCGTTGCCAAAGTCTGTGTGACGCCCAGAGCCGTGGTCCTGATCACTGTATATTCCGTGGCCCCCTTTACCGCCGTCCATGCAACTGTGACTGCTGTACCGGATTTTCTTGAGACCTTCATCTTCGCAGGACTTGGAAGCGTGTTAAGCTCATATCCATCATATTCTGATACACCGATGGTCTTTCCCTTGTATGGCAGTACCTCTATATCGGTGTACTTAAGCTCCTTTCCAACTACCCCCGTGTTCTTAAATGTATAGGATGTAGTCTTTCCGGATGTGATTGTCTTGACCGTCTCTTTCTTATTTGTATAGTTGTTGTAAGCTGTTATCTTGTAGCCCGATGCATTCCAGTCTCTGTACCATGTCATCTGGTAATAAACTGCAACTGTCTTGGAATCTGCATTTGACTTTACAGGAGTCCTATTCAGATCCTGTACCGAGCTTGTGTATCCCATAATACGTCTGCTGCTTGCACTCATAGCATACTTTACTACGCTTCCAGCCTTCTTTACTGTGCGTATCTTCACATCATACTCGCCATTTGCTGCAAGGCCCTTGATGACGCATGAATTTTTCTTTGTGACAGCCTTCTTTACAAATGCGTCACCTACCACATCTGATCTTCTGCACCATACCTCATATGACACATCTGCGCTGTTTTCTGCATACCATTCACACTTCATTGAATTTGTGCCAACCTGTGTGAGTGTTGGTGCCGAACCGTCCATAAGATACTTTGCTGCAACGGCTTTTGTCGTGTTACCAGTAATCGTCTTACCGGTTGTCGAATCATAGTACATTGGAATTATCTTGTAATAATATACAGTTCCCTTTTTCACTTTTGCGTCAGTATAATAATTTGCATATGCCGTAGCTATTTTCTTAAATCCCTTCGTCGCACTGGTAGAACGGTATATATCATATCTGTTTGCCAAGTCCGACCATATACTCAGATTAACAGTTCCGTTTGCACCCTTATCTCTTCCTGATACATATGCATCAAAGCTGCACTCAGGCTTTCCATAACGAACTCCCGCAGCTCCAGACACTGCCAGAACCTTATCTGACGTAACATACTCACTTGTTCCTCTGAGTATCCTTACCTTATAGTAATATGCTGCTCCCGCCTTTGCCGTGGTGTCAACATACTCCAGGCGCCAGCTCTCTGAGGAAGTTCCCTTGTAGATGCACTTGAAACCGCCATTTGACTTTGTTGATCTGTAAACCTCATACTTATAATTGTGGCCATTCTGATTGTGGATATTCGCTGACACACGAATTCCGTCCGGCTGCTTTATACCGGTCTCACTCACCTTTCCACTTATGCTTTCGGCTGTTATTGCCGATGTACCACTCCTAAAACCAACTGACGCAGCAACCAATTTCTCCTGGGACTTAACCACCGTGCCCTCAGAATTGGCAATCCTGACCTCCACTGTGTAGGTTGCTCCCGGAACGGCATCTATCTCCTTGCTCACGCTCAAATAATATGAATCATAATCATATGACTCTTCCGCCGCTTTCTTGCCGTTGATATAAAGTACCGCCTTACAGCCAGCTCCCCCTGCACTTATCCTTATGTCTGATCCGTACTCCTCGTAAACATTCAAATAGTCTACACGCGGGGCACTCACCGCCACATCTGCTGTGCTCTCGTCAGCCACTACACTGACCGCTTCCTTGCTGTCTGCCGAGCTGCTCTCCGCCGCTGACACTATTCCCACATCACCGAATACCATCGCGGAGGCAAGAGCAATGCACAGACACTTGCTTGCAATGCCTTTTCTCATAAATTCCCCTTTCTCTTTCCCGGTCAGGTGCATCCCATGCCCTGATCCTGTCCACTTAGCCAGTCTTACAGCCTTCAGACAGGTGTTGCCATACAGGAACACCACTTCCCTGTTTTAAATAATATTAATTCTTTTTCATTTTATATACATATTTTGTTTTAGTCAACATGATTAAACTACAAAGACAAAATTATTCAAAATGCACAATCCCTTATATGCAAAAAGGCAGTGGAAATATCGTCTACTTCCACCGCCTTACATGCGATATGTTACATCAGCTATTTATTCTTCTGTTGTACTCTCTTCTGTTGTACTCTCATCTGTCGCAGATTCACTGTCCGCATCAGTTGCTGTCGCAGTCGTCTCCACCGCTCTCTTCATAAGGAAATCAAGGACGTTCTCCTCCGTCGCATAGAAGTTTAGGTCGTCCTCTGAATAGTACTTGTCAACGTCCTCATCGCTCTCCAGATCGTTCTCCTCAACAACCTTGGCCCTGTATGCTTTCACGTCCGCATCGTCAGCTATCAGGTTATTGTCAAGAGCTATACATGATACTACGATCTTCTCCTTCATGACGCTCTCAACTATTGTATGAAGCTTCTCAAGGAACGCTGCCTCATCGCTGCATCCGTAGAAATATGCCATATAAGTGCTGAAATCTATTCCATAATTCTCTGCATTCTGCTTTGCATTGTCTACAGTTGTCTGGATATATGTCTTTATCTCATCCTCTGGATACTTGTCAAATGTGACCTTCTCCTCTACCGCCTTGAGGACTGAGGTTCTATCCTCATCATCAGCTGACTTGTCCTTATCTGTCTGAAGGTCCTCCCTGAGGTGCTCTGTGTATGCATCCGTTGTGGTGTACTCTCCACCTGAAGCCTTCTTTACAAGTGCATCTGTGTACTCCGGCACTGTTGTGACCGAGATATAGTTTACGGTAACCTTGTAAGTCGCAGTCAGTCCTGCCACTGTGGTATCTGAATAATCGTCTGGATATGTAACAGTGATCTCCTTCACGTCACCAGCCTTGCTGCCTATGAGCTGATCATCACTGCCGTCACCCAATGTATTGTTGCCAATAGTAAGAGAATAACCTGTCTTGCTGTCTTTCTCCGTTCCGGATATCGTCTCAACATAGTCAACGTTAACTTTATCGCCATCTTTTATGGCGCTGGTCTTATCTTCGCTTGTCTCAGAGTTATCGTTGCAGAAACTATCTATAGAACTCTGAACATCGTCATCTGTAACCTCTCTGGAAGCCGGGACATACTCTATATCAGTATATGCTGCCTTGTCCACCACTGCGCACTTTGAATACTTGTTAAACTGGCTTTTGTTGCTGCTGCATCCGGTCATAAGTCCCGCACACATCGCCGCCATGATTCCAGCTGCTATTATCTTCTTAGCTCTCATAATATTTTTCGCTTACCCCTTCGTTATCTTTTATATATCCAGCACTTTACTCTGCTGCTTCTGTATCTGCTTCTGTGTCTGTATCTTCTGCTGTTGTAGCTTCTGTTGCAGCTGCTGTTGTCGCATCCACAGCCTTCGCATCCTTGTAAAGCACATCGTTCATGACCTTGTAAGCAAGAGCATTGTACTTGATGTCAATAGCTGACACATTGCTCCTAACGCTCTCCTCATCAACATTGTTCTTGGCTGCATAATCAGCAATATATTCATCAGTCTCCTGATCTGTAACTGTCAGTCCCTCAGCCTTCGCTATGGCACACATTACCATCTTCTCCTTCAGAGACTCCTCGCAGATATTGTATATAACCTGAGCAAATGCATCCTCGTCATCATATCCATAATAGTACTTGATATATGTTGCATAATCCATACCGTAGTTCTCAGCCTGACTCTTGATGGATGTCACAAGCTGCTGTGCACTTGCCTGTACCTCTTCTGCAGAGAGATTCGAGATCTTACAGTTGTTGATGACCTTGGTCATGATATCGCTCTGTGCACTTGCAAGGGCTGAATCCTCCTTGCTTTTATTCAGCTCCTCACGTACAGATTCCTCGTACTCCTTTGTCGTCTTGTAATCTGTGTTGTCTGAAACAAGCTTATCGTTGTATGTGGCAGGCTTATCAATCTTGATATAGTTGAGAGTAGTCTTGAACTCCGCCTCCTTGCCCGCAAGGCTTGTCTCACCATAATTTTCTGGGAATGTAGCCGTTACAGTGAATGTCTCTCCCGGCTTATGGCCTATGATCTGATCCTCAAAATTATCTATGAATGCACCGGAACCAAGTACAAGATCATAGCCACTTCCGTTGGTATTACCACCGTTGAACTCCTCTCCGTCAACTGAACCTACATAATCTATATTGACAGTGTCTCCCTTCTTTGCTGCATTTGTTGTATCCTTGTCAAATGTTCCAAGTCCATCAACAAACTCATCTATCTTCTGCTGAACCTCGTCGTCTGTAACCTCAACGTCCGTCTTGGTATACTCAATACCCTTGTAATCGCCAAGCTCAACATTCTCTGCATATTTCTCTACATACTCATCTATGCTCTCTTCATTCGCCGCTACATCCTCTGCCACGTCAGAAGCTGTAGCCTCTTTCTGAGTATCACCCTTCTTATCATCGCTCTTATCTCCGCATCCGGTCATAAATGACATGGACAATGCCAGTGCAAGAACGACCACACACCCTTTTTTGAACTTTCTCATAAATATTACCTCTTTTATTTTTTATTTGTAGAAAACCCATTTGTTAATGATAATCTTCAACGAATTAACTTATATCATATTTCTTTGTAAAAATAAAGCAATTTGACTTAATTCATACAATTCTCACAAATAGCTGTATATATGATTACTGCCTGATACCGCTTTCTATTTTGGATACGTTTTTGTGACACAATCAGCATCTTCCACATTAATCAAACGCAAAACTACAATATGTTGTGCCCACATATTTTTTTATTTTCTATATTTTGTATTTTTTACAAATAACATATGGACAAACATTTTTACGGGTGATATAATCAACGATATTGACACACGCTGTAAAAATTCTTATACACAGATCATCTGTGCAGAACATTTTACAAAGCCAGGGAAACTTGCGACGGAGCACTTAATTGTCGCTAATTTTTTTGCGGCTTTTTCAAGCCAAACACGACATATTGTGTTTCTTTTTGCTTTATCCCACTATATTTAGTGTCATATGGTTATACATAGAATTCACAACACACACAGGGAGAATGGGAAATGTTAGTAATCAAAAGAGACGGCCGTGCAGTCAATTACGACCGCAGCAAGATAATCTTAGCCATCCAAAAGGCCAATTCCGAAGTTGAACCTTGCGAAAAGATCTCTGATGAGAAGATCGAGGATATTGTCGGGAGCATCGAGGCCAAGAATAGAAAAAGAATGCTGGTCGAGGATATACAGGATATCATCGAACAGGGAATAATGGCGGACGGAAAGTTTGTCCTCGCCAAAACTTACATTATATATAGATACAGCAGAGAACTTATCAGAAAGGCGAACACCACTGATGATTCCATACTGAGTCTTATTCAGAACAGAAATAAGGACGTTATGGAGGAGAACTCCAACAAGAACGCCACGGTTGCATCGACACAGCGTGACCTCATAGCTGGCGAGGTTTCAAAGGATCTTACCAAGAGAATGCTCCTCCCTGAGAAGATATCAAAGGCTCATGAGGAAGGTGCCATCCATTTTCATGATGCTGACTACTTTCTTCAGCCTATCTTCAACTGCTGTCTTATCAACATTGGAGATATGCTTGACAACGGGACTGTCATGAACGGCAAACTCATCGAGAGTCCTAAGAGCTTCCAGGTTGCATGTACCATTGTCACACAGATCATCGCATCTGTTGCGTCAAGTCAGTACGGTGGTCAGTCTGTTGACGTTCGTCACCTGGGCAAGTACCTCAGAAAGAGCTATAACAAATACAAGAAGAGATATACTAAAGAATTTGGTGATAAGATAGATTCTGAGACACTTGAGAAGCTCATCACCGAGCGACTCAAGGACGAGCTGAAATCAGGTGTACAGACTATCCAGTACCAGATCAATACCCTGATGACGACCAATGGTCAGTCTCCATTTGTCACCCTGTTCCTCAATCTGAGGGAAGATGACGAATACATCAAGGAAAATGCCATGATCATTGAAGAGATCCTGAGACAGAGACTTGAGGGAATCAAGAACGAGGCCGGTGTATATGTAACCCCAGCTTTTCCTAAACTCATATATGTCCTCGACGAGCACAACTGCCTCAAGGGCGGCGAGTATGATTACATAACCGAACTTGCCATAAAGTGCTCAGCCAAGAGAATGTACCCTGATTACATATCAGCCAAGAAGATGCGTGAGAACTATGAAGGCAACGTATTCTCATGTATGGGATGCCGTTCATTCCTCTCACCTTGGAAGGACGAGAACGGTGAGTACAAATGGGAAGGACGTTTCAACCAGGGTGTTGTCAGCCTGAACCTTCCACAGATAGCAATACTTGCAAAGGGTGACGACGACAAGTTTTGGAGTCTGCTGGACGAGAGACTTCAGCTTTGCTACGATGCACTTATGTGCCGTCATAGAGCGCTCGAGGGTGTCACATCGGATGTCAGTCCGGTCCACTGGCAGTACGGTGCCATAGCAAGGCTCAAAAAGGGCGAGGTCATAGACCCTCTCCTCCACAATGGATATTCGACTATTTCTCTGGGATACATCGGAGTATACGAGACAACGAAGCTCATGCGTGGCGTAAGCCACACCGATCCGGTCGGGGAGGAATTTGCACTCAAGCTTATGCATAAGCTCCGCGCAGCCTGCGACAAGTGGAAGTCCGACACAGGTCTTGGATTTGGTCTCTACGGCACGCCTGCAGAGAGTCTTTGTTACAGATTTGCAAGAATAGACAAGGAACGCTTTGGAACCATCAAGGATGTCACCGACAAGGGTTATTATACGAACTCATATCACGTTGATGTCCGTGAGAAGATAGATGCTTTCAGCAAGTTCAGGTTCGAGAGTCAGTTCCAGACCATATCATCGGGTGGCGCTATCTCCTATGTCGAGATACCTAACATGAGAAACAATCTGGATGCTCTGGCAGAGGTCGTCAGATACATCTATGACAACATACAGTACGCCGAGTTCAACACCAAGTCAGATTACTGCCATGTGTGCGGATATGACGGTGAGATCATCATCAACGATGACGGTGAGTGGGAATGCCCTCAGTGTGGCAACAAGGATCACAACAAGATGAACGTCACTAGAAGAACCTGCGGATACCTCGGAGAGAATTTCTGGAACGTTGGCAAAACCAAGGAGATCAAGGCAAGAGTTCTCCACTTGTAAAAGATAAGTTGGATCAAAGGAAAATAAGCAAAAAGCTGTTAAAACCTCTTGATATATCAGTCATACTGGTATATTATTAGAGCATGCAAGTAGTTCTGATATCATATATCAGTTATTTATGATCAAAGTTTTTGAACAGTTTTTATTCGTATTTAACTAAGTGCATTAATAATTTCAACTGTATGGTCTGCATGTCGTAGAGGGCAACGCAGGCCATACTTTTGTGTTAAGGTTTTTTCACAAATGTTTATTTCATAAATTTGAAAGGATTTTATTATGAATTACGCAGACATTAAACAATTCGATGTGGCAAACGGCACTGGCGTGCGCGTATCAATATTTGTGTCCGGCTGCAAGGGTTGTTTCAATCCCGATACATGGGACTTTGGATACGGCAAACCGTTCACTGATGTGGAAATCGAACATATAATAGACAGCTGCAAGGAGGACTATATCGCAGGCCTGTCACTTCTAGGCGGAGAGCCAATGGAATATGTGAACCAGCAGGGACTGCTGCCACTTGCGCGCAGATTCAAGGAAACATACCCGGACAAGACTATATGGTGTTACACCGGCTACACATTTGATACAGATCTTCTGAACAGAATGTGCAATGAATGGGAATACACCCGGGAACTTCTCTCTTATATCGACGTTCTTGTGGATGGAGAATTTATGGAGGACCAGAAGGATCTCTCCCTCAGATTCAAGGGATCACGCAATCAGCGCATCATCGATGTTCCTGCATCCCTCGCCGCCGGAGAGACTGTACTTTGGAATGAAAAGGGTCGATACTTCTGATATAAGTATTATAGTAAAAAGCTGTGAGCCTCTCTTCTGCTTTATAGCAGAGCTGAATTGAGACTCACAGCTTTTTTATTTGCTTCTTAGTCTTTTACTTGCTTCCTGTCGATCCAAAACCTCCCTCACCACGAACTGTCTCAGAGAGCTCATCCACCTGATGAAATGCCCCTACTATATATGGAGCGATCACAAGCTGGGCAATCCTCTCTCCCGGCTCCACGGGCTGTGCCTGTGTACCATGATTGTGAAGAGCCACCATGATCTCTCCTCTGTAGTCCGCATCAATGACGCCAACCTTGTTTGCAGGTGCCAGTCCTTTTTTGGATGCCAGACCACTTCTCGCATATACCAGTCCTGCATAACCTGCTGGAATCTCCATAGCTATGCCTGTGTGTATCAGCACTGTCTGTCCCGGTTCTATATCCACCGCCGAGTCAAGACACGCATACAGATCTGCCCCGGCAGCATATTCTGAACCGTATGTTGGTATGATCGCCTTGTCATCAAGTTTTTTTATATTTATATCGTATATCATAATTCACATAGCTCCTCTTTTTCTGTAATATAAACTGCTAATCTGCATTTTCACATCATTTGAACGATATCTTGTTGTACACATCCATATCCACTCTCTTACTGTATGAATAGCTGCTGTCCAACTCATCTATCCAATCTGACATCAGATTGTCGTAATACTCTCCATCCGCAGCCTCCGTAAGTTTCTCTTTGTTTTCAGCAGTTGCGGTCTCATCTGTGAGGCTTATCATTTGGAATATATGATATCCATACTCAGTCTGTACGACCGGCGAGATATCCCCATCCGACAGGCTGTAGAGTATATCTAGTGTATCCTGACCGTATGTGCTGACTATCTCATCCCTGCTCATTGTGTGTGTTCCCGCATACTTCAGGGATTTTGCACTTCCAAGGAACGAAATGTTGAGATTTGAATTGTCTGACTCCTCAACGATAGCTGCATATGCCTCATCAGCTTTCTTTTTCTGAACATCTATCTTCGACTGAGGATACAGGGTTATATTTCCAAAGTCATCCTCCGAATAACATTCAAAGAACATATCATAAAATGTGCTCATCCGCGCCTGCTCATCAGATATCTCAGTTGAACTCTGTTTCATGACATAAGTGTATATCTTGTCAGCCAGAGCACTCTCCTCAAGAACCTGTTTCACTGTGTTTTCCTCAAGTCCAACCTCGGCTATCTGCTCATCCGTCAGCAGTTCATAAAACTTTTCTGCATCCTGCTCCTGCATTCTCTGCTCACTGTCGGTAAGGCTTATTCCATACTCATCCGACTTGGTGATCAGTGTCTTGGTCTTGACTATTCTTGATATCGTCTCTCTTCTCGCAGAATCCTCGGCGTTCATTTCTAATCCGTCGTCCGTAACTATGCTCTGTCCCCACACATCCTTGCCATACTTTGACTCATATCTTTCCTTGACCGTCCTGGCGTACACATATACCTCATCAATATATATATCCTGTCCATTGTATCTGAATACAACTTCTTTTTCCGTGTCCGCGTTGCCATTTCCGCCACATCCCACAAGCATCATGCCGATCACGCAAGACATTATCATCCATATAAATCTTTTCAACTAATCGGTGCCTCCATTCTTCGTTTCATTATCTGAGGTTATGAGAAGCTGTGAGATATCCGCAACGACAAATTCTGCCTGTCTCAGTATATCCCTCTTCTCCTCCTTTGAAAGCTTTAACACAAATTCAGGCTTTGCGCCCATCTGAAACTTCATCCTGCCCATATAATTGTTCACCAGATCTTCTATTCCGTCAACATTTATATTTGCCTTATTGTACATGGAAAATCTTAGCAATCCATCCCTGTACCATATCCTGGTTATATAACACACATACGCTCTCGCTCTGAGAAGCGCCGCATCCAGAAGATTCATGGTCTCATCCGGTATGTCCCCGAATCTGTCTATAAGTTCATCTATTATATCGTTATACTCGTCCTCGTTCTTGATGAGTGATATCCTCTTACAGAGCTCCAGTTTTATGAAGTCATTCTTCACATATGTTTCTGGGATAAATGAATCTATCGGTATATCAATCTCAGTCTCATAATCATGAAATACTGTGTCTCCCCTGCGCTCTCTGACCGCATCATTAAGCATCTTGCAGTAAAGATCATATCCGACTACCTCATAATTGCCCGACTGGCTCTCCCCGAGCACACTACCCGCACCTCTTATGTTGAGATCTGCCTTGGATATCTTCACGCCAGAACCAAGGTCTGTGTACTCCTTTATCGCCCTGAGCCTCTTCTCTGCAACCTCAGATATCACCTTATTCCTTCTATAGAACATGAATGCAAATGCACTTCTATCAGAGCGGCCCACACGTCCTCTCAGCTGATAGAGCTGTGCAAGTCCGAAATTATTAGCATCATGGATGATGATCGTATTCGCATTCGGTATGTCAAGTCCCGTCTCTATTATCGTGGTGCAGACCAGAACGTCTATCTCCTTCTTGTTGAAGCGATACATTATATCCTCAAGGGTTCGTCCATCCATCTGCCCATGAGCAAATTCTACATTTGCATTTGGTACCAGCTTCTGAACCTCCGCAGTAAACTGCTCTATATCATTTACCCTGTTATATACATAATACACCTGCCCCTGTCTCGCCAGCTCTCTGGCGATAGCCTCCCTGGCAAGCTCTTTGTCGTACTCCATGACATATGTCTGTATAGGTCTTCTGTCAACCGGAGCCTCCTCAAGCAGGCTCATATCCCTTATTCCAACCAGGCTCATGTGAAGAGTTCTCGGGATAGGTGTGGCTGTGAGAGTGAGGACATCCACGTTAGTCTTCATCTCTTTTATCTTTTCTTTGTGATTGACGCCAAATCTCTGCTCCTCATCTATGATCAAGAGTCCAAGATTTTTAAACTCAACATCCTTGGACAGAAGTCTGTGAGTTCCTATCACTATGTCGACTTTCCCCTCCTTGAGTTCTCTGAGTGTATTCTTTATCTCCTTCTGCGTACAGAATCTACATAGAAGTCTTATAACCACCGGATAATCTTTCATTCTCTCGGTAAATGTCTCGTAGTGCTGTTCTGCCAGAATCGTCGTTGGCACCAGATACGCAACCTGTCTGCTGTCCCCGACCGCCTTGAACGCAGCCCTTATTGCAACCTCCGTCTTGCCAAA
>OGQT01002244.1_pt1 | contig 14024 bp, 9 predicted proteins | sample 1553261 | NCBI WGS metagenome assembly OGQT01 (sample SAMEA2579992, study PRJEB22360) | human gut metagenome | biome: human gut; feature: human-associated habitat; material: faeces | place: Denmark | collected 2008/2010
CACAAAACGGATATATAGTCACGACTACTTCACAACAAACAAGTATTTCCGTAGAGTCTTTGGAAAAACAGTTTATAAACGATCATTTCAAGCATTACAACCTGTGTGACTGGACACCAGGCATGAAATTCATGGTGATACCGGAACGTAAAGACATCATTATTCCTCCTTTTAAATCGACGGAGACTAATAAGGAGGTGGATACAGGAGATTTTAAAACATAAAATTTTTGAATATCTAGGTTCGGAAATTACCGAACGGGGTTTTGTACATTTTAACTTTGAATGTGAAGGGCAACAATATTATCACGAACTTAAAAACACCACTTTGGAACAATATTGCCTAAAGCCCAAAGCTGGTATCCCTACCCTTGCCTACCTGGGTGATGTGGACATAGCCAAAGAGTTGCTGGAAAGACAAACCTTATATATGCGTACCAACAAAGTACGTATAGATGACCCCAACAGCACATCGGGCTATAAAGAAGTCCCGATTGGTATGAATGAAGAAGTAACTGTAACAGCTGTCAGAGTGGGCAGCCGCGCATACCCTGTAAAAATCGTATTCCAAGACAAGAAAGGAAACACCTACTATCAGCCGGTAGCTATATCAAAGACTAATTGCGGCATGGCAGACAGTGATTTTATTATGGAAAATAAAAATAAATATTTTCCAAATTCATTTAGCTTCAGTGATGCAAATACAAAAAAATCAAAGAACCTGATGAGCAAATATGGGAAAAAACCTGTCTATCTGAAAGCGGAAACGGAATGTCTGGATGAAACAGACACTCCGGTGAGACTTCCCCGATATACACAATTCACCATCAAAAATATAATCTCACAAAACAACTCCCCTTACATCTTTTTAGAGCTGGAAGACATAGATGGAAAGAATTATAAGATAAAAGCTACATTCACCCATACGAGTGTAGTTGATGTGATTTTACAATCAGACAATTATTTTACGGTTCTATTCGGCATAGGTAACTTACGAGCCAAGTATCCGAATATCACAGAAGAAGTTTGGAACATGATAAGCCGCGGTAAGGTACAGAAAGGAATGACAACCGACGAATGTCGTTTGGCTTTGGGTAATCCCATACGCATTCATATAGTCACGGGTGACCATGAAACATGGTCCTACGAAAGAAAAACATTAGATTTCACCAATAAGAAACTAGATCGTATCAACTAATACCCAAAATATTTTGTTATCTTTGCCCTGTGAACGGTAATGTTTGCCGGGCATTTTATTTTAACAAGAATAAAAAACAGCAAATGGGTAAAGTATTAATTATCGGTGCAGGCGGTGTAGGTACTGTCGTAGCACACAAAGTGGCTCAGAATCCGGATGTATTCACTGACATCATGATCGCCAGCCGTACAAAATCAAAATGTGATGCAATCGTAAAAGCTATCGGCAATCCAGCTATTAAGACTGCACAGGTAGATGCGGACAATGTAGACGAACTGGTAGCCCTGTTTAATAGTTTCAAACCCGAAATCGTCATCAATGTAGCTCTGCCTTATCAAGATCTGACCATCATGGAAGCTTGTCTGAAGGCTGGAGTGAATTATCTGGATACAGCAAACTATGAACCGAAAGATGAAGCTCATTTCGAATACAGTTGGCAGTGGGCTTATAAGAAACGTTTTGAAAACGCAGGACTGACAGCTATACTGGGTTGTGGGTTCGACCCGGGAGTAAGTGGTATTTATACAGCCTACGCTGCAAAACATCATTTTGACGAGATGCACTACTTGGATATTGTGGACTGTAATGCCGGTAACCATCACAAAGCGTTTGCTACCAATTTTAATCCTGAAATCAATATCCGCGAAATTACTCAGAACGGACGTTATTATGAAGAAGGCAAATGGGTGACCACCAAACCATTGGAATACCACAAGGATCTGACTTATCCCAATATCGGTCCTCGTGATTCCTACTTGCTGTATCATGAAGAGCTGGAATCATTAGTTAAGAATTTCCCGACTATCAAACGTGCTCGCTTTTGGATGACTTTCGGTCAGGAATATCTGACTCATCTGCGTGTCATCCAGAATATCGGTATGGCCCGTATTGACGAAATAGATTATAACGGAGTGAAAATTGTTCCGTTACAATTCCTAAAAGCCGTACTCCCCAATCCACAGGATCTAGGAGAAAATTATGAAGGCGAAACTTCTATCGGATGCCGCATCCGAGGCGTAAAGGATGGCAAAGAACGTACTTACTATGTTTACAACAACTGTAGCCATCAAGAAGCTTACAAAGAAACTGGAATGCAGGGAGTGAGCTATACAACAGGAGTTCCTGCCATGATTGGAGCCATGATGTTCCTGCAAGGATTGTGGAAACGTCCAGGAGTATGGAATGTAGAAGAGTTTGATCCCGATCCATTTATGGAACAACTGAACAAACAAGGGCTGCCTTGGCATGAAGTATTTGATGGTGATTTAGAACTTTAAAAAGTGATTAACGGCCCATGGTAAGTAATTCATACCTGCGGCCACAATAACCATAAATCATTAACCACTAAAAAAATGAACATAGGAGATAAAGTCCCAGAAATATTAGGCTTGAACGAAAAAGGAGAAGAAATTCGTTTAAGTGATTACAAAGGAAAAAAGATAGTACTCTATTTTTATCCTAAAGATATGACATCGGGTTGTACTGCCCAGGCATGTAACTTGCGTGATAATTATGCGGAACTGCGCGCCCATGGTTATGAAGTAATCGGTGTCAGTGTGAATGATGCCAAATCGCATCAGAAATTCATTGAAAAGAACGAGCTGCCCTTTACTCTTATTGCCGATACCGACAAGAAGTTGGTAGAACAATTCGGAGTATGGGGAGAAAAAAGTATGTACGGACGTAAATATATGGGTATATTCCGTACGACTTTCATCATCAACGAAGAAGGCGTGATTGAACGTATCATCTCTCCCAAAGAGGTGAAAACAAAAGAACACGCACAACAAATTTTATAAACCAACAGATTTATGGCAAAAAAAGATAACGAAGAAATTCCATTCTCAGCAGCTCCAGGTGCCGGAAATAGTGAAAAACTGAAAGCACTGCAAGCTGCAATGGATAAGATAGAGAAAACTTTTGGTAAAGGCTCTATCATGAAAATGGGTGATGACAACGTACAGGAAGTGGAAGTGATTCCTACCGGGTCTATCGCCTTGAACGCCGCATTAGGGGTAGGCGGCTATCCCAAAGGTAGAATCATAGAAATTTATGGTCCCGAATCATCCGGTAAGACTACATTGGCTATCCATGCCATTGCTGAAGCTCAGAAGGCAGGCGGCATTGCAGCTTTCATTGATGCCGAACATGCTTTCGACCGTTTCTATGCGGCCAAACTGGGAGTGGATGTAGATAACTTATGGATATCACAACCCGATAACGGTGAGCAGGCACTTGAAATTGCTGAGCAGCTAATACGATCATCCGCTATTGATATCATTGTTATCGACTCTGTCGCGGCATTGACTCCAAAAGCTGAGATTGAAGGAGATATGGGTGATAACAAAGTAGGTTTACAAGCGCGTTTGATGTCTCAGGCTTTGCGTAAGCTTACGTCAGCCATCAGCAAAACCAATACAACTTGTATTTTTATCAACCAGTTGCGTGAAAAAATCGGTGTCATGTTTGGTAATCCAGAAACAACTACCGGTGGTAATGCTCTGAAATTCTATGCTTCCGTACGTTTGGATATCCGTCGCTCCACTCAACTGAAAGATGGTGAAGAAGTAATCGGCAACCAGACTAAAGTAAAAGTAGTGAAAAACAAAGTGGCACCTCCTTTCCGTAAAGCCGAATTCGATATCATGTTTGGTGAAGGTATCTCAAGAGCTGGTGAAATCATTGATTTGGGTGCTGATTTAGGCATCATCAAGAAAAGCGGTTCATGGTACAGCTACAACGAAACCAAACTGGGACAAGGACGTGACGCTTCCAAACAAGTGATTCAGGATAACCCCGAACTGGCGGAAGAACTGGAAGGTTTGATTTTCGCAGCACTGAAAGAGCAAGAATAAACCGTTCTCACATATATGCAATATATTACATTCATGACCAGTATATACAAAAACAATACATGTTAATAAAAAAACCGTTTTAACCATAATAATAAGGTTAAAACGGTTTTATCCTTAAACATTATTTCCAATCACAATTTTTCAACTTTTATAAAAGACTTGTATCCCATATTTTACAAAAAGCATCTACTTTTTCAATTCAAATCCTAACATCAGCCCGTCATAAGCTTCAGCTACACTGTTAAGAGTGGCAGCTGTAGAATTTACTTTGGAAGCCGCTCCAGTAATCACCTTTAGAATAGACATCAACTTATCGGCATTAAACACAAGACTCATACTATTGCCTGTCACTGTCACATAAGCTACCGTCTGTATGCCCAACTTACTTTTCATAATAATCGTCTTAGCTTCCTCATCAAAAACATAAGTGCCGCTTACCGTACGTCTTTTCAATATATATGAATAAGTACCATCCTCCTTGAAAATATACTTAATACTAGTCAAACCAATCTTATCATATATAGTCTGTAATTTTTCTTCCACTTCTTTGGCCGCTACCTCTCCACCAGCCTTTGCCAGTAACTGATCACTCTCGAACTGACATTCAGGAGTCTGATAAGACCAAGTCCCCACAATAGAATGAGCCGTAGTAGCCTTGTTACCAATTGCCGCCTTTGCCACTCCTGTCAATATAGATTTCAAATCCTGCGCCTCAGCATGAACAGAACACATACATAATAACAAAACAACTCCCCACCATTTAAAAACATTCTTTTTCTTCATATACTTAATTACTTATAATATTCAACGACAAAGATAAAACAAAGAGACGAAAAGATAAATAACATCACATTGTAATTTAACAAAATATGCTACGTTATGAAATAGAACATATATAATAGGAAACAAACGATAAAGGACAAGTTGCAGCCTTATCACCACATACTTGTCCTTTATTTCAAGAAAATACCTTTTAACAATCTCTTACCTCATCACAGTTATATTACAATAGATAATTCAATCATTCTTATTTCCATTCACTATGTTGCTCCAACATCGGATTCGTATCAATCTCACCTTGCGGAATAGGCCAAACCAAATCTTGCGCACCACGAAGATTACCCCGCGAAACTACTCCAAAGCCATAGAATGACTGGTCTTTCTGCATACGCTTTTGAGCATTTTCAAATTCTCCCCAACGGTAAAGATCTGCAAAACGCAAATCTTCAAAAGCCAATTCCACACGGCGTTCGTGACGTACAATGGCGCGCAATTCTTCTTTATTCAAATTAGTTCCTTCCACTACTTCTACCGCTGGCATACCAACACGAGCACGAACTTCATTAATATATCCTGTTATTTCGGCTTGTGGATAACCACCTTTCTCAATCATAGCTTCAGCAAGTGACAAAAGTACCTCTGCATAACGGATAACATAGAAGTCAAGACTACCGTCATATTCATTAACTGTATCTTCTGGAGTGTACCATTTACGAATACAACAGGTAGAACTTGCCGGCAAATTATTAGTAAACAGTTTTCCGTTCCATTCCATACCAGGTAACATCAATGTACCTTTCATACGAGGATCACGATTCTCATAACGTCCCATATCCGGATTAGCCTTCGTATGGGCTCCTTGAACAAGACTTCCTTTAAATAAAGGTGACTTATCGATGGGCAACCCATCTATACAATAAAAATCATCACACAAGTTCATAGAACCTTCAATAGCATTCATTGGAGCAGACCAACAAACCCCAAAGCAACTTCCTTCACCTAATCCCGGACCTTTAAAATGGACACTCAACAATACTTCTGCTGCCGTTTCATTTTGCTCTTTAAACAAATCAGCATAATTGGCAGCATAATCAGTTCCGTCACCCGACTTAAAAAGCTGCACTTTTCCTACTACATTTTTATAAGCCGTTATTGCCTCGTCCCAACGTTGATTAAAAAGAGCAATTCGTCCCATAATGGCATAACCTGCTTCTTGGGACATACGTCCTTTTTGCGCTTTCCCTATAACTGGTATTTTAGGAATCCAAGTCTTCAAATCTTCCAGCAAGGACGAAATAATCTGGCTACGTTCCGCCTTGGGAGCCTGTGCTTCAGCCAAAGTTAAAGGTTTCGTCAGATAAGGGACATCACGGAATACGGAGGTCAGATTGCAATACATCAAAGCTCGTAATGCTATTGCTTCCGCCTTGTATGCATCTATCTTTTCAGCCTCCATCGGAATACGTTCCACATTCTCTACCAACATATTACAACGCTTAATCACTTCATAATTAGCATTCCAGTACATAGAAAAGCATTCATCGGTAGTGGAAGAAGCACATTTCGAGATAGAACTTCCCAGCATCCAATCACCCCATGTGTGGTCTCCATTATCCGTACTGGTTTCACGTCCTAGAAATCCAAACTTCCAGCCATCAATATTGTCATCATATAAATTCTGGCTCTGCATGGCATCATAGCAAGCTGTCAAAGCCATCAATGCATCCGATTCGGTCTGCCAATAAGTGGTTTGAGAAGGCTGATTCGGAGAATCCGTCTGCAAAAAACTATCTGAACATGCACTGGTAACCAATAACACTCCAGAAAAAAATAAAACTCTGCATATATTTTTTGTACTTTTTACCATAATGTATATCCTCCTTATAAGTTAGAATTGAATATTTAGCCCAAATGAATAAGTGCGCATATTGGGATGTACGTCATTTCTAGCATCACCCGATGTTTTTTCCGGATCCCAGTTTTTCAAAGACGTAAATGTCAAAAGGTTGCTTCCGGCAAAATAAACACGGACACTGGAAACACCCATCTTAGCAAGTCCAGGCTGACGGAATGTATAGCCGAATTCCAAGTTCTTCAAACGTAAGTAACTGGAATTTTCTAACCAGAATGAAGAATAAGAATCATTCATAGTATTACCCAATGCCGGCATAGAAGCATTTACGTTGCCGGCAGAATAACGATCCAACCAACGTTCGGTTAAGTTACCGCGAATATCGGTAGAAGTTTCCCAACTGTAACGGTAAATACCTCCCACTCCTTGCCAAAAAGTAGACAAGTCAAAATTCTTCCAAGAAGCTCCTAAATTGAAGCTATAAGAATATTTAGGAAAAGGATTGCCAATAATATCACGATCATCAGCAGTAATATTACCATCATCATTCAAATCAGCATACATAATATCGCCCAATTTAGGAGCCACACCATTTTGTTTAATGACTTCCCCTTTTGAATTAGTACGCTGTAAATCAGCTTCTGTACGGTACATACCAATCGCTTTATATCCAAAATAAGCGCCAATAGGATTGCCAATACGATTGATTGTTTGCCCACTTATTGTTTCTTCCAAACCGCCCATTTCCAGAATTTCGTTCTTCACGTGTGACAAGTTGAAACCTACATTCCAAACCCAATCGCCTTTACTATCCGAGTAATTCACATTCCATTCCCAACCACGATTGCGGACAGCACCCACATTCTGATAAGGAGCATTAAGAGAACCTAAGAATATGCCTGGCATAGCTAATTGCATCAAGATATCAGAAGTTTTCTTATCAAACCATTCAAAAGTAGTCTGTATCCTATTATTAAAGAATCCAAGATCAAGGGCCACATTGATGGAGCGGGTCGTTTCCCATTTGATGTCTTCATTTGGAACAGAAGTCTGTACCATACCAGCCTGTTTGTCCCCACCTTGGTCAAAGAAATAATTTCCGCTTGCGCCCAAAGTAGCCGCATAAGCATAATTACCGATTTCCTGGTTACCCAACTTACCCCATGATAAACGCAACTTTCCAAGGGAGAAGTTTTTATAGTCTTTCATTAATTCTTCATTCGAAAATACCCATCCTCCTGATACGGAAGGAAATGTAGCGTAACGATTGGCTTTAGGCATACGTGATGAACCATCGTGGCGAATATTGAACTCAAACAAATAACGGTCATCATAACCGTAATTCACACGACCAAAAAATGACTGGAGTTTATATTCTTCCGAATTGCCTTTTGCACCCGGATTAATTGTTCCTCCATCAAGTTCATAAATATTTTCTGTAGGAAAGCCCTGTATGGAAGCAGTCGTTTTATAAAAGCGCGAGCCAATAACAGAGTGCCCTAACAACACATTAACATTATGTTTATCAAATTGTTTGTTATAAGTCAACAGGTTCTCACTCGTCCATGTTGCATTGCGATACCAATAATCCTCCTCCTTATTCGTTTCCCCTGCCGCTTTTCTAATATTTCCTTCTGCATCATAACGGGCAGGAGATTTGGGAGAATAAGATTTCGTTGCATTTAAATCAAAAGCATAAGCAAAACTGGTCTGGAACTTCAATCCGTCCCATAAATCAATACCTGCAAAAACCTTACCGTTAAAACGCCAATACTCATTGCTGCGGTGCCCTAAAGACATTGACTCTACAGGATTCTTCATCAGTTCGGCACTCAATGACGAACCATCTACATAGCCGTAGTGTCCGTTAGAATACATCACCGGCACAGTAGGACGAGTAAACCAGGATACATAACGCATGATTCCACCTTCGCCGGAAGGTGCGACAGCAGGAGTAGTCACATTATTCTTATTACCGGATAAGTTCAATCCAAAAGTAAAACGTTTGTAACGAGTATCAATATTCGAACGAAAAGAAAAGCGTTCTACTCCTGTCTTCATCATGATACCATCTTGATTGGAATAGGCCACCGAAGTCATAAAACGGGTATTCTCATTACCTCCTGATACAGACAGATGATGCTGGTGCATACTAGCATTACGCAATACAGCATCCAGCCAATTGGTATTTGCATAATGATCCGGATCTGATCCGTCTTGCAACTTTTGCAAAGCTTCCGGTGAAAAAGTTCCAGTGCTCACTTCGTTTTTCATCAAAGCCCAATTATAACCATCCACATAATCGGGAACAATACCTGGTGTCTGCAAAGTATAACTACCTGAATACGAAATCTTCACTTTGCTTGATGCCTGTCCCCGCTTAGTAGTGATCAAAATAACGCCATTAGCAGCACGCACACCATAAATAGCTGCCGATGCCGCATCCTTCAATACAGAAATGCTCTCAATATCGGCAGAAGGGATTTCTGCAATTTGTGAAATACTACCTTCCACCCCGTCAATCAACACCATCGGATTATTATTCCCAAAGGTACCAATACCACGAATCCTGATTTCTGGATTATCATTACCAGCTTGTGCACCGTTCTGAGTTAGTACTAAACCTGGCAAACGTCCCTGCAGCAAAGTAGTTGTATTAGCCACCGGAATATCTTGAATATCTTTTGCTGATACGGAAGCAACAGATCCTGTCAAATTCACTTTCTTCTGAGTAGCGTATCCTACCACCACCACTTCGTCCAGCTTTTTGGAGTCTTCTTCCAAAATAATTTTAAAATTATTTTTACTTCCTACCGGCAGGATCACATCCTGATATCCCAAAAAGCTAATCACTAAAGACTGGGAAGGTTGCACCTTCAACTGAAAAGCACCGTCTATATCAGTCACCACTCCCTGCATAGTACCCTGTACCATTACACTAGCTCCTATAATAGACTCACCGGATGAATCATACACCTTACCTGTCACTATACGTTCCTGTGCGTATACCATAAATGAAAATATCATCAGGACGCCTGCCAAAACCACGCGAAATAATTTTTGCCTTTGTCTTTTCATAATTTCAATTTAATTAAGTTAATAGGTTACTTATAATTTGTATTACAACAACAAATATCAGAATAGCTTTATTTCCATTGATAATGACGTACCCAGTCCACTTCCATCTCCACTGGTAAATCCGTAGAGTCCACTGGTCCTACCCAAGTACCTCCTAATTGCATATCAATCAACAAATATTGGGGAATATCAAAAGGAAATTGACCTTCTTGTTCCGTTTCGATACGAGGATAAACAAAATGTCGTTTTCCATTCACATGAAACACCAAACTGTCCGGCCAAAAATCTACCCCATATACATTAAAGTCCTCAGGATTAATGGATGCAGTGCCTCCATGTTTCGGATTATTCTCTATCCCCAATGTATAAGTATAGTGCGAATGCACGGTTTGATAAACAATAGAATCATAATTCAAACGTTCCATAATATCTACCTCTCCTCCCATAGGCCAAACATATTTATCAATTTCATAAGGCAAAGTCCATATAGCCGGCCATGCTCCTCTCGCCCCATGCAATCTAGCTCTTACTTCGATGCGTCCCCGATGAAAAGCATGCTTGTCTTTTGTCCACAATCCCCCAGTCAGATACTTCGCCGTATCTACATCCATATTATCATTCACAATTCCCTTTAATATTAAACAACCATCACGCATTTCATAACAACGATTATCAAATGACTGAGTATTTTGCCAATCAGGTCTTCCGCGAGGTATGCGGCTCCATATTGTGGTATCAGGTTCCGCACCATCAAAATTATCTTCCCACACTAATTCCCATTTCGGTGTATGAGTACAAGCAAGCATACCACATACCGACAATAATAAAAGTATAACATTTTTCATACTACATTAATTTTGGTTCACAAAACTTATTTTAAAAATTTAACTGTGCAAACTTAGTCTATTTATCAACTAAAAAGATCAGAAATTGTATAAATCAAGTCCATTTCTGTCTAATAAGGGGATATTTCTCAATTTTTATTTCTAAAATATCTTAGTATTCTTATTACTTCATACTGAAAAATAATCCTTAAATTCTTATCAAAAGAAAAAAAATGTATTTTTGCAAAAAATAAAAAATACAATGTATCGGACCTTAATTATCATTTTATTCTTATGGGCAGACACAAAATTGTTCTCTTCCGAACACAGTGTCAATTATTCGTTCACCCAGCTCTCTATAGAGCAAGGACTTTCCCAAGCTACTGTCCAATCCATCCTGCTAGACCATAAAGGTACTTTATGGATAGGTACCCAAAATGGATTGAACAGTTATACTCAAGAGGGAATCAAAACCTATCTGCACCATTCAGACGATCCCCACTCTCTACCTAGTAATTATATCAATCATCTGACAGAAGACTCATTAGGAAATCTTTGGATAGCAACTCCCAAAGGGTTAGCCCTTTATGATGCCGAACAGGACCGATTTAATACTATCATTTCCCAAGCGATCTATTCTTCTATCAAAGTAAAAGGTGGAATATGGTTTGGCAGCGAGAATACCATATATTGCTACGACTATCATAGTAAAAAAACAAAGATCATTCACATTAAAAAACAAGAAAAGAAAAAAAATATCAACATGGTAGATTATAGAATCCAAAAAATGGTTTATCTCGATAAAAACAAAATTTTAGTAGGTACCCGAAGAAAAGGAATCTACTCGTACAACTGTCAAACTCAACAATTTAGTCTTTTTATTCCAAGCAGTCCTAACCTGCTGACATCGTTATACATAACTCTTGACCAGCATATTTACACATCCTTTTATGGATCTGGACTATATTGCTATGACCAAACAGGAAAAATCCAAGAACACTATACTCAAACAAATTCCGGATTAAACAACAATTATATTTTAGACATAACAGAACACAATGGCAAACTATGGTTGGCTACAGACGGAAGTGGCATCAACCAATTTGCTCCCCATACTCAACAATTCTCACAACTTCAACATATAGTAGGAGACTATTCTTCCCTACCAGTAAACTCCATCACCTTGCTCTATAAAGACCAAGAAAAAAACTTATGGGCAGGAAGCGTACGCGGAGGCATATTCTGTATTAAAGAAACGTACATTAAGACATATAAAGATGCCGTTTTAAACAATCCCAACGGACTCAGTGAAAAATCAATCATCAGCCTTTACGAAGAAAAGAATGGAAAAGTTTGGATTGGAACTGATGGAGGAGGTATCAACCTATACGACCCTTCTACTGACAAATTTACCCATTTCCCCTCAACCTACGGAGATAAAGTTATTTCCATTGCTGAAATATCTGAATCTGAATTAATGGTTTCTTTGTATACCAAAGGCATTTTCCTGTTCAATAAAAAGACGCAGCAATATCGTCCTTTCACCATTATAGATAAAGAGACCAACTATAAAGAATGTTTTTATGGTTACCTTCCTTTGGCCAATCAAGTGGCAAACAACAAAATATATATAATCAGTCGTAATGCATATGCATATAATACACATAACCACACATTCTCAAAGATGCAAACAGATCGTCACTACGACTTCTCTAATAATGCACTTTGTCTATCATACTCCAACGATAAATTCTCTCTTTTAAAATACGCTCACCAAGCTTTTTGGGTAGATCAACAAAATGACAGTATCCGATTACTATTCGAGTTGGAAAAAAATGAAACCATCACTTCCATGTCTTATGACAACAACGATATAATATGGACCGGAACCGACAAAGGACTTGGATTCTTCGACTTGAAAAGTCGAAAATACCATCGCATACACACCAAACTATTTAATAACATATCCTTCCTCATTGCCGATAGAAAAGGACGTCTATGGATCTGTGCTCAAAATCAACTATATTCTTATATTATCAAAGAAAATAAATTTACTATCTGGAATAGTTCTGATGGTTTCCCATCTAACGAAATTTTATTCGCATACCAAAAACAATCTAATAAGAATTACATCTATCTAGGTGGATCCGAAGGATTGGTAAAAATCAACACAAACATTCCCGAAACTGAAACTCAGATACCAGAAATATACCTGTCCGACATTCTCCTTAACGGTAGTCCTTATTTAAAAAAAATCAAAGAGAATACAATAAACATACCTTGGAACTACAATTCTCTTTCCATCCACCTTCGAATAAAGAACAGAGACATATTCCAAAAATACCTGCTCCGATACATAATTGAAAGTAGAAGCAAACAATTGATTGAAACTTACGATCCAACTTTAAATTTATCCTCTCTATCCGCAGGCAACTACACAATACGGGTTTCTTGCAATACTAAAGACGGGAATCATACCACACCCCAAAAATTGATAAACATAATCGTTACTCCTCCTTGGTATAAGACCAGCTGGTTCATCGGCATAGCCGCCATCTTGTTTATTATTACCACAGCCGGTATAGGCTACATTTATTTCCGACGGAAAGAGAAATATATGAAAGGCAATATGAACCACTTCCTACAAGCTACATTGAACGACATCTTAAAAAACAAAGAAGAAAAAATACCAGTCGAAGAAAACATTCCTGCAACGGAATTATCATCTAATAGGCTAGTAAAAGAAAAAAACGAAAAAAGGATAGAAACAGAACAGTCTCAAAAGAAAAACAGTAAAGAAGATGAGGAATTCATCGCCAAACTCAATATACTTATTAATGAAAATATGGCTGGAGAGGAACTTTCCATTAAGTTTCTCACAGATAAAATGGCTATGAGCAGAGCATCCTTATATAATAAGGTAAAACTTCTAACCGGGTTGGGCGTTAATGACTATATCAATAAACTACGCATAGAAAAATCTGTTTACTTGCTTACAAATACCAACATGAATATCAACGAAATATCTTACGAGGTAGGCTTTTCCTATCCGAGGTATTTCAGTACCTCCTTTAAACAAGTAAAAGGAATGACACCTACCCGATTTAAAGAAGAAAATAAAAAAAACTAATATCAATGACGCAAATGTACGAATTTATTTTAATTTTATTCGTACCACTTACGTCATTCATATTTCAAAAAAAGATCCAAAATTTGAAGTTCTCTCTTATCATAAAACATTTCCTTAACAAGCCTTGAAGCTCATATCCAATCCTTTTACAGAATGGGTCAACGCACCAAAAGAAATGAAATCCACTCCTGCCTGCGCATAGGGTAACATAGTATCGTAAGTAATACCACCAGAAGACTCGGTTTCGCAACGTCCTCCTACTATCTCTACAGCTTTACGAGTATCTTCAGGTGTAAAGTTATCAAACA